>Ga0247841_10000878_pt1 | contig 74037 bp, 64 predicted proteins | sample LaCruzMarch2015__2_FD_192410 | JGI IMG/M metagenome (GOLD analysis project Ga0247841, IMG submission 192410) | Freshwater microbial communities from meromictic Lake La Cruz, Castile-La Mancha, Spain - LaCruzMarch2015_18m | ecosystem: Environmental > Aquatic > Freshwater > Lake | place: Spain... | reverse complement strand
AATACCTTGGACGCAGTCTGTGGTATATATTATGTATATGTCATATTCTAAAAACCCTAACCTGCCTCGGGTAAGAATGAAGGCAGTAAGACTGGTACTACAAGGATGGAGCACTAGAAAGGTCGGTCGATATTTCGGATTCGGTTCAAGCACGATAAGCAAATGGTTTAAAAAAGATAAACATCACGGGAGGGTTCCCATCCCAACCTTCTCTTCACGTCCGAAGCACCATCCAAAACAATTAAGCGATGAAAAAATATCTGCGATTGTTAAACAAAGATTGAAACGAAACCGATGCGCAGAAGTTGTTCACCGCGAATTACTGAATCAAGGAATCACAATTAGTTTGTCGTCTGTTAAAAGAACGTTGAAACGACAGGGGTTGATACGCGGTCGTAGTCCATGGAAGCGCTGGCACTTCGCAGAAGCCCGCCCAGAGGCCGTTTTAGCTGGGGATTTGGTTCAAAAATAGATACTATTCACTTTGTAATTGGAGATAAAAAATTCTATGTCTACACGTTAATTGATTTAGCTTCACGCTGGGCATATGCTAAAGTGAGTTTGAGAATCAGCGCCAAAAGAAGTTTAAACTTTGTTAAAGAGGCGTTGCAGTATTCTGGATTTAGTTTTAAAATGATGCAATCTGATCACGGTTCAGAATTCTCAGCTTGGTTTACGGAGAATCTCGGCAAACTCGGCATCAATCACAGACACATTCGTGTCAGGAAAAGCAATGACAATGGACACATAGAAAGATTTAATCGTACATTACAGGAAGAATGCCTCAACAAAGTTAATCAAAATCCAAAAGCATTTGAAATCGCAATCAAAGAATATATGCCTTACTATAACGGACAAAGATTACACCTCGGATTAAACTTTAAAACACCGCTCGAGTGCGTCCAAGCTATTGGTTAGAGAACGCCCATTATCAAATAAAAAAAATACCCCGCGATGCTCTTGGCACCACAGGGTTCGATTGTCTCTGAAGAAGGCTAGGCCAGAGGATCTCGCTCAAATGAGTCGCAAATCCCCATCGGATTAACGGGGTCACAGTGACTGGGACGTTCTGGGTTAGCACAGGCACGAGAGCAAGCAGGCACTGGTGCGCTCCCAACCAAAGTAGCCATCCCACGATAGAGCTTCCTGCAGGTTTGGCAACAATCAGGCCACCTTTGGACGCGGTAACCGGTTACGTTTCTTGGCGGGTTCATCGTCTTTGCCTTTCTTCCTATATTCGACTGACAAGTTTCTAATTATCACTTTATAACTTTGGTCTATCGTTGTCAATCAAAAACTATATTTCGGTTTCGTATTGGGCTTTTCGTTGAAGACGGCGGGTTTTATCAATTTTTTTAAATTTATATTTTTCAATTTCCATTTTTAATTCATCTTTGGCTTCTATAACAGTAGCAAATAAATCTTCCCCTTTGGCCTCTGCAATCATATTTTTGCCGGGAAGATTGGTTCTGGCTTTTACCACAAAAATATCCCCTTTCCTGTGATGATTTGTTTCTTTTTCCACCTCAACAAAAATTTCGGCCAATGTTTTTCCTTCGTCGGGATATTTCAAAACATTTAAAAACTTTTTTAAGCTTTCAAATTTTTTTTCAATAAAAACGCTTAATGCCTCGCTTTGATCTAAATTTTTTGTCGTAATTAAAATTTTCACCCCGTTAGAAGCTTTTGGCAAAAAAGAATTTTAATCTGTTTTTGAGGTAACGTCTCCCCATCCCAGATTTAAGATATTTTTCTCGCGCAAAAGCATCTTTTTTATTTATACAAATTTCGCAATAAATTAATTTCCACTGCCCTCCATATTTCGTCGTTCTAGTTACCCCTGAATTATGTTCTAAAATTCTTTTTTGCAGGTCACCCGTAGCTCCAGTATACCATTTCCCGTGTTCATTTTCTAATAAATAAGTATACCACATAATAGTCAGCTTCTAACGGGGTTCAAAATATTTGAACTTCTGTTTCTAAATTAATATTAAAAGTTTTTTTAACTTCTTTTTTTGCTAAATTAATTAATGCTAAAACGTCATTTGATTTTGCTTCACCTAGATTAATTATAAAATTGGCATGTTTCTCTGAAATTTGCGCCTGCCCAATTTTCTTTCCCGCCAAACCGCATTTTGCAATTAGGTATCCTGCAGGCAAGGGACCCTTTTTCAAAAAATATTCTAATTCAGGATATTTTTTAATTATTTTTAAGCCTACCTTTTCTGGATTAACAAACACAGACCCTGCCGAAGGAAAATCCATTGGATGTTTTGTCCTTCGGTATTCTAAAAATTCTTTAATTTTATTTTTTATATCTTCTTTATCTTTATTTTCAAGTTTTAAAATAGCTAAAACAATAACTAACTGTTTACTCTTTTTAAAAATACTATTCTTTATAGAAAACCCACATTGCTTTTTTGTAAAATTTCGTATTTTTAATGATTTTAAATTTATAGCCTCAACGCTTTCCACCAAATCGGAAATTCTAGTACCAAAGGCTTGAGCTGACCCATATATTGCACCCCCAACGGTCCCGGGCATACCTGCAGCCCACTCCAGCCCCGAAAGTCCACAATCAGCAGTTAAATAAGCCAGCTTTGTTATATTAATGCCGGATTCAACAACAACTTTATTACCATTAATTTTATAATCTGAAATATCAATTTTAATTACTAACCCCTTAAACCCTTTTTCAAAAATTAAAACATTACTCCCTCCACCCAAAATAAAAACAGGCAATTTAAACTTCTTAGCTGACTCTAGCGCTTTAACCAAATTTTCTTTTGTTTTTGCAACAAAAAAATATTTAGCCGGTCCGCCTATTTTATAAGTGGTAAAATTTTTCAACAAAACGTTTTTTTCAACGCCCAAAAGCTCTGTAATTATTTTATCTGACATTTAAAAGTTGATTTATTTTTATCCTTGTAATTGGTCCCACAAAACCTGTGCCGGAAATGCCATACTTTGTTTGAAATTTTATTACTGCCTGTCTTGTTAGGTTTCCAAAGTTTCCGGTTACAAGTCCTTCAGGATAAATATCGACTCCCTGATTCTTCAAAAATTGTTGCAGACAACTAACTTCTCCACCGACAACTCCAAAATAAAGATCGCCGTTTATTTGTGAGCAATTATTATTTTGGCCGGTCATCCCACCTTGCCTTTGAGCTAAAATGGCAGCTATTTGCTTTTTTAAGTTTTCTATTGTTGCTAACAGTCTATTTATTTGTTCTACATTACTATCTTGAACCGTCATTGAAGCTGACCAAAAAAATGAATGGAAATAACTATCTGATATTCCACCACCATCTCCCTCTAAATATGGAATAACAAACAAAGCAGTTACGTCTTTGCCAAAGTTTTGAATATAAAGATCTCCCTTACCAGATTTATCTAAAAATAAAGTTTTTATGCTATAAACTCCAGCCTTACTTTTAGTTATGTATGCAACATTAAAATTGATACCCGGCTCCCCTTCAAAATAAAATTTCAAAGCCCCTCCGCTACCACCAATAATTTTATACCAATTAGCAGACCAGCTTTTGGCGTTGTCTGACATAGTTAAAGTTACGTTTCCTGTTAAAGGAAGAAAATTAATTTGTGGTATTAAATAAAATTTTTCTAAATTATTATTTGTATAACAATATTGTGGCCCATAAGTACAATCATTAATAAGGTCAGCTATTGTCCAGTTAGTAAAAACTTGAGCAAAATTATCCTTTGACAGACTTCTTTGCAAAGCGTAGTTTATGCTGCTAACTCCAATTTCAGGCGCGTGTAAGGAATCTGCCAAAATATTTCTTCCATATTGATCAACAAGATAGTGAGCAAATAAATTTACCTTGCCATAGTCATACTCGGTATTTTGCCAATCGGTCAACGACCCTGTAGGTTTTTCCAAAAAATATTGAACTCTTTTTTCTAAATAGCTCCCCGCATAATCTTCGTTATATCCAAGCAAAGTTGGTGAATATTCAGCCCTTGCTTCATTTAGCCAGGTGTCTTCTTCCAAACCATATCTTTTATTTTTTTGATTGAATGTTATTAAATGCGTAAACTCGTGAGCTACAAACGATTTTAAATTACCATCTAAAACATACTTAGAATTTATATAAAACATTTCCCTTTCATTCGAATCTGTCACCTGTATTTTTTGGTATTCATCGTTTGTCCTAAAGTACCCGCCCGCATTACTTTTCATGGACTGTATCAAAATTGTTATTTTTGATTCATTATCTATCCCGGGATTCCACTCTTGCCCCAAAAAAGAAGTTAAGGTTGGGTATATTTTATTATCAAACTCTAAACTTAGTGCGTTTAAAGCTTCCTGAGCACTTTGTTGAGGAGTAAAGCTCCACCATGATTCATCGGCATATATATTTAGCTTTGAACCAGATTTTATTAAAATAGCGCTTAGACTTTTTCTTTGAGTCGCGTCATATCCAGAATCAACATAAAAATTACGCCTGTCTCCAACAGAATCTGCTTTTACCTGAGAAATTGGCCATCCTACAAGACACAAAAAAATTATAGCCGGAATAACAATCTTTTTCATTTGGTTTTTTTATTCTATCACAAAGAAGCGCCAAAACAAATATTACCACAAAAAGAGTTTAACAGCTTTCAACATAATTTCTATGTCTAAAAGTATAGAATAATTTTTAATATAGTACAAATCATACTCAAATTTTTCTTTTGCCTCGTCTACTGTTTTAGATGCCGGAAAATTTATTTGTGCCCACCCAAAGAGACCCGGTTTTATTAAATATCTTTTTTTATAAAAAGGTATTTCTTCCTCAAAAATTTTTACCAATTCAACCCATTCAGGTCTAGGACCAACAAAACTTATGTCACCTCTTAACAAATTAATAGCCTGAGGTAATTCATCTATGTGAGATCTTCTTAAAAATTTCCCCACCCGCGTTATATTATCCTTATCCTTCTCGCGCCAAATCGCAGAATGTTGGTCGCTTGAAGATGTCATACTTCTAAACTTGTATAAGTCAAAAACTATACCGTTTTTACCGACTCTTTTATGACAATAAAAAATGGGCCCTTTTGAATCAACCTTAATTAAAACTGCAACAAATGGAAAAAAAAGTGAAAATAAAATAAATCCGACACAACCAAAAAATATATCTATTGCTCTTTTTAAAAAAAGATACATATTATTTTCTCTAACAATATTTTTCTCAAACCATTTTTCGTCAATGCTCCCTAAACAAATTTTTTTATTTATATCTTTATACATTTTGGCGTCTTTTCAAAAAGTATTCCTTCGAAAAGACAAATACTAACCCTAAAAATAGTCCCAACATTCCCCCAAAGACTAAGTTTATTGTTAAATTAACTTTTTTTTGAAAAAAATTTTTTTGCAAAACAATTGTTTGATTATAATAATTTTCAAAATTATTTTCCGTGTCTTGAAGATTATAAAGTCTTAATTGCAATTGTACAATGTCCTGGCCCCTATTTAATAAATAAGATATATCTTTTTTAATTTCATTAATATCCGGTGATAAATTATTTTTTAAATCGTCAATTTTTTTATTGTGACTTTGAAGAATATTATTACTAATTTTTTCTAAAGAACTATAGGCTGATTTTTCGTCTTTAGTAGAAAGAACAATTTTAATTATGTTAGTATTGTCTGGATTTGATGCGCTTAATTTAAGCAAATTATCTAGTGATAAAACATTAATTTTTTCTACAACGTCTAGAGGGTTTTCAATAACCTTGCCATCCAATTTACCAATTTCAATTGTCATTACGCCCATGTAGACCTTGGGCGACAAAAAAAACCACGTCAATACGCTAGCCAATCCGAGCAAAATGGCGATTATAATAATAACCTTGTTTCTATTTAATAAATAAACGACTTCTTTAAAATTTATTTCGTTTTCCATGTTTTTAATATTATTTAATAACTAATTTTTTTAATTCGTTTTCATATTTCTTTGCTAAAACTTCACGAGAAAAATTATCTTTAACATAAGCATATCCGTTCTTCCCATATATGTCACGTAAATTTTTGTCTTTATACATTTTCATAATGGCTTCCTTAAAATCACTCACATCTTCAGCTTTTGAATGGAGACCAGATTTAGATTCTTCCTCCACTAACTTCGCAACGGTACCATCAATGGAAACAACAATTGGTTTTGCGCAAGACATATAATCGAAAACTTTATTAGGATAAGTTGTATCATAAATTTTCTTCAAAACAGCCACACAAATATCTGAAGCATTAATATAATGCACAATTTCTTCTTTTGAAACCGAGTCTAAAAATAAAACATTATTTAAATTTAAATTATTCGCTCGTTTAATTAAGTCCTGCTTTAGCATACCATCTCCAATCAACACAAAAAGAAAGTCTTTATAATCTTTTAACAAGTTTGCCCCGTCAATTATTAAATCCAGATTGTTTGCCAAACCATGAGCACCAACATATAAAATAACAAACTTATCCTGCCACCCATATTTTAAACTAGCCGCATTTTCTCTTGGGCCAGGAGACATTAAATCTAAGTCAGCTCCATTTGGAATATAAATTATTTTTTCCTTTGGAACTTTTTTCTTTTCAATTAGAACTTTTTCAAAAGCAGGAGTTAAAACATTAATTAATTTTGCCTTCTTATATATAAATTTTTCTAAAGATAAAAAAATTTTAATAAGTAACTTATTTCTTAAAATTTTGGCATCAATTGCAAAATCTGGCCAAAGATCTCTGACTTCAAAAACTAAAGGAATTCTTTTAAACAATGAAATAATGTAACCGGTTATGCCCACAGAAAGCGGAGGAGATGTCGCAATAACTAAATCTTGTTTGCCAGACCAAAACAATCCAACAATCGTAGAAGAAAATAAAAATGTCGCATAAGATAAGAATCTTCTAAAAAAATTCTTATTGTATTCAGCCGACACATATGTCCTAAAAACCGTCACATTACTATCTATTATTTCTTTTGTTAAAAATTTTCTTTTATACCTTTGTCTACCACTGTCCCCTGTCATATGATGCATGGTTCCGGCAATAACTGTAATTTTGTAACCAAAACTAGACCAGTATTTTACAAGTTGGTTAAATCTGGAAATTCCAGGCTCACCTTTTGAAAGAAAATATTTATGGATAATCAAAATATTCATTGGTCAAGTTTTTTAGTAATAAAATATCTTAAATATTACTTTATATATTGAAGAAATATAATTAAATAGCAAATTATTTTGATACTTTTCCCATTTTTTAGCGTAATCATTAAAAAATATGTCACCTGTTAAAATATAAAGAATTTTTAATTGCACAACGTGAAGTTTGTGATAAAAATGACTGGAAATTGGCTTTATTTTTGTTGGCGCCAAATCGTACAAGGACCAAAAACCAATATCATACCTGTATAAATTTTTCTTGATAGTTTTAAGACATGCGTTATAAAAATCTATCGCCTTATTATTCCCAGTTAACAAATAATAATCAAACACCCCCCATAACGCCCATATAAAACCGTTCAAAATATGCGTTGGTGGATTTGTTATATATTCTTCTATCCAAATATTGCTTTCTTTGTCAACATAGCTTACGCCGCCGTTGTCAATGTTTTTTAAAAGAGAATCAAAAGCAATATTAGCTGCCTCTAAATATTTTATTTCTTTTGTTTCAGAGTAAGCTCTTGCCAATGTTGAAATGGCTTGCCCTTGTGCTAAACCAGAATACCACGGGTTTTCTAATTTTTTAAAATAGTCCCAATCAAAGTGGTGCATCCATACTTTAACTCCAAAACCATTTAATTCCAGGCTTTTAACCAACCAATCTGCCTGTTTAATAAAAACTTCAAAATTTTTCTTTAGCCCTGTTTTTTTAAAAACATTATAGTGAGCAAGCCCGTATTGAGAAATCGCAATTGGATTACATTGTTTACCAATTTTTCTTCCATAATCTAGCATTGGGATTCCTTTACCGTCAAAGGGCCCCTTATAACCTGCTTTATCCCTAAAGGTCATATAATACTCTCCCAATTTGTCTTTTGTAAAATTAGCATTAACTTCTGGTTTTTCGTGCCAAAAAGATATCTGACTTTTCCCTGTCAGATAATTTTGCAAAATCCTAGCCCAATATGAAAAGCGATGTTTAATTTGCATAACTTATTTTCAAAGCTCTATTGGCCTATTTTCTTTTATTGAGTCTAAAATAGCAAACGTAGCTTGGCTTGAATAAAAAATTTCTTGAAGACTTATTGGAGCGGAGCTGCCACTTTTTATGGCTTTTATAAAACTTAAAAATCCATTTTTATGCCCCTTATCCTGGTTAAATTTTTTAATTTCTTTTACGGTAGAATCTTTAATCATTTTCATTTCCTTAAAGTCGTTTATAACCACCGCTTTATTTCCTCCAAACACTTCAATGTATTCCTTGGGAACGTTAACGTTTCCCAAAGAACTATAAATAATAGTTGCGCAAGAACCATTATCAAAATCAATTACCGAAATTAAGCTATCACTTTTTTGATCAGCGGTTTTCGCCAATGTTGCATAAATTCTTTTTGGTTTAGAGCCAGCTAAAAACTGTAACAAATCTACGAAATGACAAACTTCTCCTACTATCCTACCACCTTCTTTTTTATCTTGTACCCAATTATCAAAAGGAATAAATCCGGCATTTATACGGTAAGTCATTATAAGCGGAAAGTCTTCTTGCTCTATAAATTCTTTCGTTTTTATAATAGACTCAGAAAATCTCCTATTGTAACCTACCATTAAATTTCCTTTAGAATTTTTGGCAGTTTGTATTATGGTTTTTAATTCTTCGGGCGTGACTGCTAGCGGTTTTTCAACGTGAACATTTTTATTTTTTTTCAGAAATTCCAAAGCCATTTCTGCGTGATCGCTGTGACGAGTTGCAACTATAGCTAAATTTATATCTTTATCGTCTAAAATTTTTCTATAATCGGTTGTCGCATATACGCCCTTGTATTTTGAGCAAACTCTTTCCGCTTTTTCTCCGTCGGAATCAGCTATCGCATAAATTCTTGCTTCATCTATATTTTTTAAGGCAGGTAAAATTATACCCTGACTAAAATTTCCTGCGCCAATAATTCCTATTTGCACTTTATTACTTACCGCTTCCCTACCTACCCTGTCTAAAATTATTATATTTTCATTCTGTTTTTTCTCGTCATATGAAAAAATAATTGCCCCAACATCCTCTTTACCGTTATTCTTTAAAATAAGATCATAAGCATTTTTTGCGTCATCAATTTTAAACGTATGAGTAACTAAAAGTTCCGGGTTAATAATTTTTTTCTCAATTAACCTTATAAACTCCTCCATATTTCTTTTTTCTGTCCACCGCACTTGAGAAACTGGGTAATCAATGCCCTTTTCCTCGTACTCTCTATCATAACGACCCGGCCCATATGATCTGGATAAAAAAACATCAATTTCTTTTTTGTAATATGTTCTACGAGGAATTTCTATTTTAAAATCACCTATAATTGAAACTCTACCTCTTTCTCTTAATATTTCTCCGGCTAAATCTAACGGTTCGTTGCTCTTAGAAGAAGCCGTAATCATAACTGCATCCAGCCCTATATCGTTTGTAAAATCTTTTATTATTTTTTTTATATCAGCCTTACCAACAACACCCCCTTGGTCCATTTTAAAATTCAAACATTTTTTAACTTTTTCTCCATCTACATCAAAACCAACCACAGAAAAGCCATATGCCTTTAATATTTGAACTGTAATCTGCCCTATTAAACCCAACCCAATAACAGCCACTTTTTCCCCAAGCGTAAGATTGGCCCTTCTTATTCCTTGTATTGCAACGGCCCCCAAGGCCACGAAAGAACCGTCTTTTAGAGAAACGTCATTAGATATTTTAACGCACAAATTTTTAGGAACGATTACAACTTCAGCGTGGCAAGCATAATTTTGACCGGCACAAACTACTTTGTCTCCAACTGAAAAACCCTCAACATCTTCTCCAACTGCCACAACTTCTCCCGCAGAGCTGTATCCTAAAGCTATTGGTTCGTCTAATTTTTGTGAAACTTTATTATATGCAGAAAAAATTCCCTCTCTTTTTATTTTATTTATTACATCTTTTACTAAATCTGGTCTTGCTTTAGCTTTATCTAACAAACTTTTTTTAGCTAGCTGTATGGTTGCCCTTTCAGTACCGGGACTAATTAAAGAAAAATAATTTTTAACCAAAACCATCCCTTTTTGAATGGTCGGAGCTGGTACTTCTTTTAATTCTAATTCTCCTGATTTTATATTTTGAAAAACTTTTTTCATAATTTTTTATTTATCGTTTACTTTTACAACATTTTTATCAACCGCAAAATGATAAAAATAGAGATAATCGGTTCCTGTATACCAAACATCTTTTCTTCCTTTTATGTAATCAAAATGTTTAGACTGCCACGAATCTCTACCAAAATTGTTGTTTAATGGATGTAAATATATAGAATATATTTTCCCTCTAGAGTAGTCCTCATCAAATTTTTCATTAGCACCATTTAGATTGCCTTTATCCAAATAGTATGAATAACCTATTGGATTGTATAATTTATTAATTGAATCCCAACCAGAAAAATCGTCTTGTATATAACAACAAGAAACTCTATCTGCCAAAAAATGACTTTTTCCAAGTATTTCCCTGACCATGCGATCTCCTTGACCGTATGGTCTAACCCACCCAAAAATATATTCCCTATCGCCATTTTTGTAAGGCAAATCAAGGTACTTTAATATATCTTCTTTATTACCTAAAATTTCATATTCATAAGTTGATTCTTTAGAATAAGGCACTTCTTGATGCGTTCTTGAGTGACAAACGACTCCAACATAACCAGCATTTATTCTTTTTTGTAAATCTTGCCAATCAGAATCTGGAACATATGAAAATGCACCATTATAATGTTGAGATGTCACAGCAGGAGTGAACCAAATATCATCTTCGCGCAGTAAATCAAACAATTCATTAAATCTAAGACGATTTAATGTTCCGGATTTATCGTTCGGACCAAATATTCCCCAATCGTCTGCTGTTATTGTGACAACTGCTTTCCTGTTGTCATAATATTCAGAAATTCCTAAATACTTTATTTTTAAATTTTTGTTAGTAGAATCTGTAATTTTAAATTGTATTTTATCACTAATACTATTAAAACCAACCGATATATATGCTTTCTTATTTTGATAGTCGAACCTAACTGCCTCAATTCCGTTGAAAAAATCTGTGTTTTTTTTCTCTTCTATTTGTTGCCATCCTTGGTTTTCTGCATATTTTTTATAGGCTTTAAGACCTAAAACACTATCAGGTATTGAAAATTCATAGGTAAGCGGATAGGCAAAGCCATAATCGTTGTGAATTTCTGAAGATATTTTTGCCTCAAAAACAAAATCACTTGGGGTCATAAAATACATAACCGCAAAAAATAAAGCAACAACTAATACTAGGGCTAAAATTATTAATAAAATTATCTTATTTTCTGACATGTTTCTTTATTATTAATTCTTTTATCTTAACATCAATATTAAACTGTTGAATAGCCCTAAGGCAACAGAATACAAAACCCACTCTCCCGTCTAAAAATCCTAATCTAAAAATATATAAATACAAAAATAGAAAAAATGGTTTGAAAGGGAGTTTATAAAATATTTTTTCCTTTACAGCTCTTTTCCTTGAAACTTGATCTTTGCTAAAAAAAGACTGCAAAAGACCAGTTTCTTTTCTATTCAAAAATTCCTCTGCCTCAAGTGTTGAATATTTATTGTGTTTTTCCAACCAGTCTGCTAACGGTCTTAAATTTTCGTGAAGCATATCATTTTTTAAATACCCTGTTTTTCCATAACTTATCATATGTTCGTTAACACTTCTTTCTTCGTACCTTGCTTTGCCTTTTTTAAATAACCTCAAATTCCAAGAAGGATACCAACCACAATGTTTTATCCATTTTCCTAAAAATATAAACCTTCTATTAATATAAAAAGCAACAAAATCTTCAGGCCTAGAAATCGTTTCTAAAATTTCCTTTTTTAAGTTTTCTGTTATTCTCTCGTCGGCGTCTAAAATAAACACCCATTCGCTTTCAATTGGTAAATTGTCTAGTGCCCAATTTTTCTGTTTTGAATAGTTTTCAAATTTGTGTTGAAGGGTTTTTACGTTGGGGTATTTTTTAGCAATCTCTAGTGTTTTATCACTACTAAATGAATCCACAACAAAAATGTCATCTGCCCATTTTACGCTCTCAATGGCGGACCTTATATTTAGTTCTTCGTTATACGCTGGAATTAAGATTGATATATTGATCTTCAACATAAAATTTTATTTTTGTTTTTGACATTCTACATAAAGCGACGAATCTAGATTAGGGTCACCTTTATATTCGTATTTTAAGTGTTCTAAAGAAAATTTATCGCTTTTGTTAGTCTGCATCTTATATACATTAATAAATCCTGTTTTGGTCAAAAGTTCTTGCAAAAAAGAAAAATCAAACATCGAAAGATGCTGATTATCACAAAGAATGAAATTATTAAACCTGCCCCCGATTGAATCAAACTTTTCCGGCCAATCGCTAAACTTAATAATATCTTTATTATTCCAAGCTAAAATCGCATATTCTAGTGATGGCACAACTATTCTCAAAAATCCATTTGGTTCTAACACTCTGTAAAACTCTTCTAAAAGACATTTCACGCGCCCTATATTAAAATGCTCTAATGTATGAGAAATATAAATACCCTTAATACTATTTTTCTCAAACGGTAAACCAAATTTTAAATCTAACCAAACATCCTTTTTTGCAAAAATATTTCCATCAATATTTAACATCCCATTTATATAATCTTTACCAGAACCTAGTTGCAACAACAAACCTCTGTGCTTCTTTTTAAGAATAAACTTGCACCACAAAAAAGAAAAAATAGATAACTTGGCAATAGTCGCAAAATATATATTTTTTATAGTTTGATTTATCATTATAAAGAATCTAAAATCGTTAATAATCTTTTAACATGATCTTCCCATTTGAATAACCCTGCGCGTTTTTCGCTATCTAAAGACATTTTTTGTCTTAATTTTGAATCTTGAATAACTTTTTTCATTTTTTCGAAAAGGTCTTTATCGTCTAACGGTTCAAAATACATAGCCGCATCCCCCGCTAATTCCACGTTAACTGGTATATTAGAAGCAATAACTGGCAAACCAGCAGCCATCGCTTCAACTAGTGGATGTCCAAATGACTCAATTAATGTTGGCCACAAAAATATGTCAGCCTCTTTGTATAATTTATTAATATTTTCATAAGGAACTTTTCCGGTAAAAATTACATCATTTTCCAAATTAAACTTTTTGAATAACCTCCTATCATTTTTTAAAGTGGCGGTTTTACGGGCTAATTTATCGTTAAAGTCGGCGGGAGTTATCAGCTTAAACAATATTTTATTTTTTTTCAAAGCACTAAGAGCCTTAAATAAAACAGAAAAATTTTTCCTTTCTGTATACATTGTTGCATAAAGCAGTCTTGAGATATTGCTATTATCTTTGTCAAATGAGCTTTGGTTCTTAAATCTATTTAAGTATGTGCCATAGTGATTCACTATAACCTTTTTAGGAGAAATCTTCATCATTTTGCGGAAATCATCTGCGGCGCTTTGAGTTGGGAACATAACTAGATCTGCCCTTAAAGCAGAAAAACAAGTTAAAATTTGCTTTAATATAAAAATAATCTTTTTTGCCAACGAATAGTCAGAGAATATCTTCTCTCTAAAATAAGGCATGGTGAAAAGATACCCCCTAATTAATAACAACTGTTTTACCGGGCAAAAAAGCGTTGCGTAATTAGCAATTGAAAACAAAACATCAACTTTTTCTTCTTTTAAAATCTTCCTAATTCCAAATTGATCCCAGAACAACCTCATAATTCCAGACTTGATGTTTTTAGGACAAACTATCTTTATCTTAGAAGATTTTATCTTTGGCAAAATTTCGTTTGCCGTTTCTTGGGTCAAGCAAATAACAAACTGTTCTTTTGGGTTTAAAACCTGTATTTCGTCAATCAAGTTTTTTAGATAAGTTAAAGCTCCTCCCATTTTTGAAGACACAGCATTAATTAATATTTTCCTATTATTTTTGTCCATTTGATATATTTTTTAGATTAAATAAAATACCCATAAAAAACCAAAATAAAAATAAAGTCGTAGAGTCTCCTAATATTTGGTGGCCTTTTAAGAACCATACCATAACAAATAATAAATATAAAACTATAGAAAATCCTACGCTATATAATTCTGTGTTCTTTAATACTTTTAACTCAGAAAACCATGAAAATATCATTTTACCATAAAAAACTAAAAATAATATTAACCCAATGAAACCCAACTCAGCTAAAACTTTTCCAATTCCTGACTCAATACCAAACTGTTGATTTGCAATATTTTGATTATACCAATTTTCTCCGCCAGGAATATAATGTAATCCCTGAGATCTTGTACCAACCCCGCTACCCCAAAGGCCTGCTGTTTCTGCAGAAAAAATTACCTCTTTAATAGATAAAATTAATCGGTTAATTATTGATGGAAGAGATCCTGCAAAAAATTTAGCGGTGTCCTGAAAGATGAAAAATAGTGCGGCAAAAAATATTAATAATATTACTCCGGTTATAATTATTTTTTTTCTCGATATCTTGCCCATCAATTTATTTCTAAAATAAAAAATGAAAAATATTAAAAAGCATGCTAAAGAAAAATATAATGGCGTCCTTCGGCCAGAAATAAAAATGGAAAGAAAAGCAGAAATAATAGAAATTATTAGAAAAAACTTCCTAAATTTTGAATAGTCTTTATAAAATAACAAAAGGCCCAATCCAAGCAAAAATAAGAAAAAACTTATACTTGCAAATCTTTCAGCACTACCAAATATTGATGGAATTAATTTTATTTTTTCATTACCAAAATAGTGAATTTCGTGGCCAGTTTGTAATGGCTGACTGAATTCGGGTGGCAAAACATAAAAAAATGAATATTGCAAAATAGCGATAACAGCTAACGGTATGGCAGTATAAATTAAAACCTGGCAAAATTTTATTAACTTTTTTTTATCAGAAAACATATAGTATCCCAAGAATATTAAAGGCAAATACCACAGATAAGTCCTTATGCCGACTAATGGAAACCATAAACTCGGCGAATTGGGATTAAATATTTCAACAATACACCACGCGCCGAATAGAATTGCCGGAAATAAAAATTTTGGCTTAAAAATAATTTCTTTTCTTATAAAAAATAAAAAGGCACAATAAACAACAAAAACCAAAATGTCTTTTAAAACTAATACCTGGTACGGTTGCCCGGGGATAATTTTACGTAATAAATCCTCGAAATAAATTAATAGGATAATAAATAAGATGCCTGTTTTCCAGTTTTTGAAAGACTTGGATAGACCCGTTAACAAAAAGAAAGCAAAAACAACCGAAAAAAAGATCAGTACAAATAAAAATTCATTATTTAAAATGTCCAGATAAAAACTCATTTTATGTTATTCAATATTAACTCCTCTAATCCTATCGCTGTTTTTTGCCAAGTAAAATTATCTTCTATTCTTTTTCTCGCGTCCATGCCCATCTCCAAAGATTTAGTGGGATTACTAACTAAATTAATAATTTCACAAGCTAAGGCTTCAGGACTACCTAGAGGTATCAAAATTCCACTTTTTTGATTTTCAATAATTTCTGGAACTGCAGTGTTGTTGCTAGCTATAACGGGTAGTCCCGAAGCCATTGCCTCAACAATAGCCAAACCAAAACTTTCGTGATTTGTAGGAAAAACAACGCAGTCTGTCATTTTATATATACCTGGCATTTTATCATAAGAAATTTGCCCAAAAATTTTAATATAATCTTTGAGGTTTAGATCCTTTATCAAATTTTCATAAGGATTTTTATCTGCTTCCCCAATTATATTTAAAAAAACATTTTTATTCTTCTTTAGAACTATAGCTAAGGCCTTAAGAGTAGTTCCTATACCCTTACTTGGAGTTAACCCTCCGCAGTGTAAAATATTATAAAGTTTATTTCTTTCACGCGTAAAAATATTAAATTTTTCGCTATCGACTCCTAAATAAACAACAAAAATTTTTTCAAGTGGAATTTTTAACTTTTCAAAAGTTATTCTTTTATGCCAATTGCATAAACAATGCACAATATCTGCTTCTAAAAGAGATTTTCTTTCTAAGTAGACGTCCAAATAATGAAGCCACCTTCCCGGTCTTAAAAGATAAGAAATTTTTGGTAAGAATATCTCTTTACCTATGTAGGTGGGATTGGGATGGTGATAAGATGCGATATGGAGTATATTATTTTTTTTACAGATTTTTTTTAAAAAAGCTCCTTCTGGACCTGTCGAAATAATAACATCAATTTTATTTTTTTTAAGATACTTATTTAGAAAAACATTTAAGACAAAAATGTAATTAGTCAAAAATGAATTTAAAAAAAGTGTTTTATATATATGATTACTCAAAGGAAAAATGATGTTTTTTGCATTATTTGCTCTTATTCCAAGGCACAAAACTTCATGACCAAGCTTTGCTAATTCATTACAAATGTAATGGGCGCTAATTATACCACCCCCAAGATTAATTCTTTGAATAAATAAAATTTTTAATTTTTTATTACTTTCCATTTTTTTTACGCGCTGTTAGCATTATAGTAACTCCATAAGTACGATTCCTTGTTGAAAAAGATCCATATAATAAAAAGGAAACTATTCTACTATAAATATATAAAATGTTTTGGATACAATAACCGAAAAAATTTCTTAAAAACGGCCTACCTGCTCTAAACTTTTTATAATATAGCCAAGTTCTTCTTGTTCTATAACCTTCGCCGTAATTAATTTTTTCTATATTGAAATTATTTTCAGATAAGATGAGTTTTAATTCTCCCATAGCAAAAGGGTGCAAATGTTCTAATGGACTGAAATGCTCTTCGTTTTCAAACTGAGGAAATTTATTTTTTAATAAAAATAAAAGCTTACTTCTAAAATTGCTGATATTTGGGGTTGTAAACACCAATACTCCATTTGGTTTTAAAACCCTTTGAATTTCACTTACTGCAAACCATGGATTTTTTAAATGCTCAATTATTTCAACAAAAGTAACGTAGTCAAAACTGCTGTCAGGATAAGGAAGTTTGTCAGAGTCACAATTAACTTCTGAGACAATTAGTCCTGGCTCTTTAACGCATTCTTTCTTTATTTCCGTGACGTTAACTGTTTTTTGCCACAATTTAGCAACTCTGCTGGCAAAATATCCTGTTCCAGCTCCAATATCTAAAAGTTCTCCTGGCCCGAGGTTTTTTAAAATTTCTATTACTGCGTCATGAGTTCCAACGTGAGCCTGCTCTGGCGCTCTTTCTATACTTTCAAAATCTCTTTTTTTATTGTTTTTTTCCATTTTTTATAAAATTTAATGCTTTTAATATTGCTTCCTCATCTTCAGCATAACTCCATTTAGAGATAATTTCTAAAGATCTTTTTCCCATAGCTTTTGTCTTTTCAGGATTATTAACAAGATTTTCTAGGTGCTCTAATAATTTTTCCCAGTCTTGTTTTGAATATACAAATCCATTTTCATTTTCCTTGACTAAATCAACGCCAGCTGTAACTCCATCAGATACTATGATTGCAGCACCAGCACACATGGCTTCATTTACAACTAGTCCCCATTTTTCCCTTAAAGATGGTAATACAAAAATGTCCGCAACAGCATAGTATTTAGGAAGTTCTGTTTGATTTCTAAAACCTAAAAAATAAACATTTTTATTTTTTTTATCAAGCGTGTATTGTTCCAACTTTTTCTTTTCTTGACCATCTCCCACAATTACTAAATTAGCCCTTTCCTGCACGCCCTCAAATGATTTTAAAAGTGTTAACACGTCTTTCAATGGATAAATCTTCCCTACATAAACTATTGTTAAAAACGTATTTTTAATTCCAATTTCTTTTTTAATTTCTTCTTTGCTGGAGGTTAGGGCTTTATTTTTTTGTATAAAATAATCGTTATCTACTGCATATGGCGCTAAAAATAATTTTTCGTCTGATACTTTGTAATATTTATAAAATTCCGTGCTTTTCTTTCCTATTGGTAAAAAGGCCCTTATCAGCCTAAAAAGATTACCCAAAATTATTCTTTTCAAAATTTTTTGCTTGCCTAGGAGCAATGTTTCACCCCTCAAAATAATTGGGGTTTTAGAAAGCAATGCCCCTAAAAAACCAAGCCAGGAATTCATTAGTCCATATCCATAAATTAAAACCGCGTCATATTTTTCCTTTCTTAATTCTTTAATAATGCCTGGATTAACCAGGCCAAAAAAATTACCGGTTGATGGTTTTAAAGAATAATTTTTTAAAAACTTATATTTGTAGCCATCCAAAAGAGGCTTATCCCATTTAACTTTTATACCAAAGCCAGGATCAATTCTTTCTTCAACGCCGAAATCAGAGCAAAAATAAACCGTAAGATCTATTTTTTCATTTTTATTTAACCTTTGAAAAAAAGGAACCTGATATTGAATCGGGTGCGCAGTTAAAATTGCTAATTTATATTTTTTTTCTGCTATGACCATTTTAAAAAATTTCTTTAAGAGCAGCAAATACTTCTTCGGGTTTTATTGAAGAAATACATCTATAGTTGTTTTTACAATCTTTATAGTAACATCCGGCACATTCTATATTTTTTGGAAACAAAACTTTTACCCTAACTCCCAACGGAAACCATTTGCCATATAATTCGGCGCTTGAGAATATTCCAACCGTAAAAACTCCAGCCTGGGAGGCTATGTGCATCAACCCAGTATTCACAGAAATCATGGCGTCTAGCTTATTAATAATTGCTACTGCTTCTAACAATGACGTCTTCCCGCATAGGTTTACAGCCTCCGTACCCATCCCCCGGACAATATCCTGAGCCTTTTCATAATCTCCCTTAGAACCAAAAATTATAAACCGCGCTTCCGAATTAATATTAATAATAGCCCTACCAAGCTCAATAAAATTAGCTACTGGCCATTCGTTAGCCGTTCTTTTCCCAGACATTACAAAGCCAAAGAGATTTTTTCCTTGTAAATTATGGTCTTTAATTATATTTTCTGACGCTTCTTTAATCTCTCTTGTTAAAGGTAAATCATATTCTATTTTGTCAGATATAAATTTAATGTTTTTTTTAAGTATTTTAATTAATCTTTCTACCTCATTATCAAATTCACGATATTTTGATTGCTCTTTTGTCCAAATTTTAATAGTAGAAAGGACAAATCCAAAAGCTTTTTTCACACCACATAATTTAGCAAATAACATATTCCTTAAAATAACCTTGATATTCCACATCTCATTGGGAAACATTATCCACAAATCAAATTTTTGACTACGAATTTCTTTAATTAATCTCCACCTGCCAGCATTATTCTTTATATCTTCCGAATAATAAACCTCTATCTTGTCGATAAACCATGCCCCCTTTATTAATTCCATAGCCCCATACATTCCTTTCTTTCCTGGAGAAGTCAAAAGGGTTATTTCTGCTTTAGGGTAGGCTCGCCTAACGGCTATCAGGGCTGGTATAGTACAAATTATATCTCCAATATTACCAATTCGGTAAATACAAATTTTTTTAGGATTTTTTAAGAGTGGCCGTGGCCATAATATTATAACCAAAAAATCTAACAAAATATTTGCCACTTTATAAAATAAAAATATTATATGGGCTTTTAAAAAAGAAAATTTATTCATTTATAAGAAGTAGTCATTAAAATCTTCTTTCGGTTTTATATTATCTTTATGCCCAGATATTTCTTTTTCTGCCCAAGAATTAAAAGGGCTATAAAGGCATTTAACCTCAGAACATATTTTTTTGGCGTTAAAGTTGTTTAGAATCTGTATTCTTTTTTTATTGAATTCTTTATAATACTCTTTATTTATTGCCTTGTTTGCATCTATAATCTTTGCGTTATCAAATCCCCTCCATAAAGAACACTGAAAAATGCCATCTGGGGTGACTACTAACCTAAAAAATTGAACGTGGCAAATCTTAGATTGATTTTTCATTGATTTTTTTAGACTATCGTCGTAAAAAACTCTCAAATTGACGCTTTCAATAACTTTGAATTTTTCATTTTCATATTTTTTGGCCTCCTTTATTTCTTTAGATATTTTATTTAAATCATTTCTATCTATTTCAGTAGACCTTGTCCCTTCCGGATCTATATAGGGTTTAACAGATAAATAGCTAAAACCATTTTCTTTCGCTAGCTTAGCCGCCACAGATATTTCACTTATATTATTTATTAACTTTATGCCATTCATAACCTTGCCAGTCCCTATAATAAGAAAAGAATATCCTATTTGTAGTTCTTTGTTTTTGCTACGCAAAGATTTAGCACCGCTCAAAACGTCATCAAGTTTTATTTTGACTAATGGGTTGTGCGCCTTTTGAAAGGATTCATCTGTGCCTGCATCTATAGAAAACCTCACCCAATCTTTTGATCCCAATATATTAACAATTTTTTTAATTCTATCTATTCTTGTTCCGTTAGAGACAATTCCCAATTGTAATCCTAATTTTTTTATAAACTTAACCACTTCTTCAAAGTGCGGATAAATGGTTGGCTCGCCACCACCTATTAAGATTACAGACTTCAACCCATTTTTACTCCAATCGCTTATAAGAGTTTTTATATAATCAAGATTTAATACTCTTCCTGTATTTATTATTTCCTTATCAATGCAATGCGGACAACTAAATGTACAACCGGTTGTTAAATCGACATTTATTGATATCGGAGCAAAATTCTCGCCGTTAAGAATTTTACCAGATGACATGCTTTTAACATAATGTTGTAAATGAGGAAAAACTGATTTCTGAAGAAGTTTATTTGAGAATTGATGAATCTTATATTTGTCCATAAATATTTAATTTTTAATAATTTGTCTGACTTTTAATATTGCTTTTTTAAATATCGCCACAATTTCATCTATCTCTTTTTTAGTAACATTAAGTGGAGGGGTTACCATTACGGCGTCACCTTCTTTCCCATCTATAAACCCTACAGAAAAATAAAGATTGAGCCCCATGTCCATAGCGTTTTTTAAAATTTTTTCTGCCACTTGCTTGTCTCTTGAAAAAGGTTTCTTAGTTTTTTTATCTGAAACAAACTCAACAGCCGTCATTAACCCTATTCCCCTTACATCACCAACAATATCTATATCGATAAGATTTTTCAATTTCTCCATTAAGTATTGCCCCATTCTTTCAGAATTTTCAATTAATTTATTTTCTTTAATATATTTTAAAACTGCCCTCCCAGCCGCAATTGTTGTAGAATTGTTTTCATAAGTAAACCCGTGATAAAAATTACCACTACCATTTTTTATGGCATTGAATATTTTATCTGTACAAAAAACAGCTGCCAGTGGCAAAAACCCTCCTGATATTCCCTTACTAACAACTAAAATATCTGGCTTCAAATTAAAGTGTTCCGAGGCAAACCATTTACCGGTTCTGCCCATTCCAGTCATTACCTCATCAATTACTAATATAATATTATGCTTGTCACAAATTTTTCTTATTTTTTTAAAATAATCATTTGGCGGAACAACAGCGCCAGCCGAAGCACCAATAACTGGTTCTGCTATAAAAGAGGAAATAGTATTAGGATTTTCTCTTTTTATAGCTTTCTCTAACGCATCAGCACATTTCAATTTGCATCCTGGATATTTTTCGTTAAACTGGCACCTATAACAAAATGGGGCTGGGATAAATGGAAAATCAAAAACAAGTGGCTCAAACGGTTTTCTACTTGTTGGCTTGCTGGATAATGATAACGTTAAAATTGTGCTTCCATGGTACCCTGGTTTTCTGTAAACAATTTTGTATTTCTTTTTATTACCAGAATCATAATGATACTGCATTGCCAACTTTAAAGCGCTTTCAACTGCCTCTGATCCACCCGATACAAAAAAAACCTTGTTTAAACCCTTTGGCGCTATTTTACAAATTTCTTTGGCATACTCTCCTATATAATCTGCTGTAAACTGTGAGCCGTGTAAATAAGTAATATTTTTAGCGGCTTTATATATGGCTTTAGCTATTTCGTCTATACCATGACCCAAATTAGCTACCACTGCCCCACCAACAGCATCTATATATTTTTTATTATCTTTGCTATAAAGATAAATTCCTTTGCCCCTTTCAATGACTGGATATTCATAGTTTAGTCGCCTTTGAAAAATATTCTGGTTTTTTTTATTCATTTTTTTTAATATAAAATTAATTTTACAACTTCCTTAAATTTTTTTACACAATAATCCGGTCTAATCTTCATCTCTGAAAAAACTGGATTTTTATCTGATCCAATAAATATTGTTTTTGTATTCGCTTTTTTACCAAATAAAATATCTCTTGGATCGTCCCCAACCACCCAACTTTTATTTAAACTAATGCCAAATTCTTTCACTGCTTTTTCAGCAAATCCTATATTTGGTTTTCTACAATCACAATCTTTTTTATATTTTTTGTTGCCAAATTCTGTGTGATGCGGACAATAATAAATTTTATCTATTTCCACCCCTCTTTTTTTAAGGTAAGTAAGCATCCAATTGTTAAGCAAAACCAAATCTTTTTCTTTAAAATATCCTCTGGCAATTCCAGATTGGTTAGTAACTATTATAAGTTTATACCCTTTCCGTTGAATCTTTTTAAGACCGTTAATAACCCCATCTTTAAACCTAAAATCTTTTATTTTATGAATATATTCTGGCTTGTTTTCGTTAATCACCCCATCTCTATCTAAAAATACTGCTCTGACATCGGGTTTTTCATATATTCCAACTATTTTTTCAATAATTTTTGACGTAGATTTTCCTGTTTCTCTATTCAAAACATGTATTCTGCCACCATACTCTTCAACTGTCTTTCTCTCAACGCAACCACCACCCCAATCATATCCAGAACAATAAACATTGGGTCTGATACCGGCTAAAACTTTAATTGGTGTCAACTCATCAAATATTAATATACAGTCAATCATTTCTAGTGCTGCTAATAATTCTGCTCTTTCAATCTCGGAATTTATTGGTCTATTTGGCCCTTTATAGCCTTTTACAGATTTATCGCTATTTAGCAAAACAATTAAAAAATCTCCTTGCTCTTTTGCCTCCCTCAAAGATTTAATATGGCCACTCTGCAAGAGGTCAAAAGCTCCGCTATATGCAACAACGGTTTTACCGACTTTTTTAAGATTTTCTACAATACTAACTATTTGATTATATTTTTTTATTTTTTTATTCATCTTCTTTCAAGCTATTTTTTAATTCAACGGGCAAAACCGTTGCCGTACCTAATTTTCCCACAACAACACCCGCTGCATGATTCGCTATAATTACAGCCTCTTCTAATTTCAATCCTGAGGCTAATGATAAACCTAAAGCGGCAACCACCGTATCTCCGGCGCCACTAACATCAAAAACCTCTTTCGCTTTCACCGGAAAATTTATCATTTTTCCCTTTTTAAATAATGACATTCCTTCTGGTCCCTTTGTTATTAATGTATTACATTTCAGTCTTTTCGATATTATATTGCCAGATTTTTCTAAAGACTCTGTGTTGGTCATAAGTTTAGCCTCTTTTAAATTGGCTGTAAAAATATCAATATTCTCAAAATTTAGATAAGAAGTACTAGTAGGCTTTTTGCTGTTACCCACAATTGTTTTATTATTGTTTTTTGCTAAAACAATTACTTTTTTTATAAGATTATCAGTCAAAAGTCCTTTAGCGTAATCAGATATAATTATTAAATCCCATTTATGAATATTTTTTTCTATATTTTTAATTATTTGAGCCTCTTCTTCTCCACTAATAAGATTTATTTTTTCTCTATCAACCCTTACAACATGCTGACGCCCCGCTATAATCCGTGTTTTGCTTATTGTTGGTCTATCGTCAAGAGTTAGAACTCCAGACACATCTATCCCACTTCCTTTTAGTTTAGTGGTTAAAAAAGAACCATTCAGATCACTACCTACAACGCCAATCATATATGGTTTTCCTCCCATTTCTGCAACATTATTTGCAATGTTAGCGGCCCCACCAGGCATTGAAGTTTCTTTAGAAACCAATACAACCGGCACGGGTGCTTCCGGAGATATTCTTTCTGCGTCTCCCCAGATAAATTGGTCCAACATCAAATCCCCAATCACGCCAATTTTTTTATTTTTAAACCCATCTATAACTTTAGATAATTTATTTATCATCTTTTTTGAATATTATTTTTTCAATTAATTCACACAAAATATGGATAATCAATATATGTGATTCTTGTATCCTTGGGGTGTTTTCAGATGGAACCATAATAGCCACATCCAATAATTCTAATATTTTTTTAGATTTAATACTTACTAATCCAATAGTTATCAAACCTTTTTCTTTAGCAATTTTTAGCGCGTTTCCAATATTGGCTGAATGACCGTGTTCGCACATTTCTATATCACTAGTTGTAATTGCAATCGCTATATCCCCTTGGGTTCCTAATGCCTCAATTTGCTTTGAAAAAACAAAATCATATCCAGAATCGTTGCCAATTGAAGACAAAACAGACGTATCTGTAACTAAAGATATAGCAGGCAATGGTCTTCTATCTATTTTAAACCTATTAATTAATTCTCCAGCAAAATGCTGGGAATCACCAGCAGAACCACCATTGCCAAAAACTAAAACTTTTTTGCCTTTTTCAAGAGCTGTAACTATCAAATTTATCGCCTTCTCAATGTTAAGTATAACACTTTCATCCTTTAATAAATTTTGCTTAACAGTTATTGATTCCTCAATTATTTTTTTAAAATTTTCCATTTTATTTCTTTTTAGCAACAGTAACGAAATTCTGAGTTAAAATTCCATCACCAAGGCTACCCGTTTCTACTAATAAATAAAACCTTAAAAATAATTTGATTACTTTCCATAAAATTGCCCTTCCAAAACTTTTTATTCCATGAACGGCTGGTTCAATAGGAAAAAAAGAAAATGAATCAAAATTGCAAATTTCTAAGATCTGTTCCATGCTTTCTGTTGTAAAAGCTATTTCATGAGTAAGATCTCCATATCTTAGTTTACCATGCAAAGGACTTTCACCGTTTATTGTACGAATTAAAATTTTACCATCCTTTGCTAATGCGCCGTTAACAACCTCCAAAATTTCCATTATCTCGTCCTTGTCAAAGTGTTCAAGCACATCTAGCAAAGAGATAAAATCAAAACTATTTTCATGTTTTCTCAAATATTCAAAAGCATCCCCCTTTTCTAAATTTTTTATTTTTAATCTTTCTCCAACTTTTATTTGTTCCTCAGAGGTATCAACGCCAAAGCTATTTACATAACCGTTTTGCTGTAAATAATTAACAAAACCCCCATGTCCACACCCAACATCAAGTATTCTTTTACTCTTATCTTTTGGGATGTGCCTTTTAAAATATCCATTATATATAGTATATCCCCGCATCAAGTAATCTTGATTAATCTCTTCCGGTTCAACGCGCATACTTGTGCTAGTATAAACTTTATAAATTTTATCTCTATAATTATTGCTCATATTTTTTGCTAATAATTTTTATAATTCTTTTAGACGCTTTTCCATCCCAATATTTTGGAATTTTACCTTTCTTACTTTTGCCTTCTAAAATTTTATTTGCTTCTTTAATAATATTATTTTTATTCAAACCAACAATTTTGTTAGTGCCAATTTCTACGGTTACGGGTCTTTCGGTAGATTTTCTCATGGTTAAGCAAGGAATTTTTAAAACCGTAGTTTCTTCCTGAATACCCCCACTATCTGTTAAAACTAATCTTGCCCGACTCATTAAAGAAAGCAACGACAAATAGTTAAGAGGTTCTATTAAAATTAAACTTTCAAGCTTTTCAATTAAATCTTCAAATCCCAAATCTTTTATCATTTTTCTAGCTCTTGGATGTACGGGCCAAATAACATTAACCTTCTTTTGTATTTCTCCAATAGCTAACAATAAGTTTTTAAAAACTTTTTTGTCGTCAACGTTTTCTTGTCTGTGTAAGGTTAAAACCGCAAATTTTTTATTTTTTAATCCTAATTTTTCTAATACTTTAGAATTTTTAATTTCAGCTTTCGATTTTAACAAGGTGTCTATCATGACGTTTCCCACATAAAATATCTTGTTCTTTGCAACCCCTTCCTTAACTAAATTTTTAATGGCGCTCGGTTCTGTGCAAAACAAAAAATCTGAAATTTTATCTGTCAAAATCCTATTACCTTCCTCTGGCATTCTATTATCAAAACTACGCAAGCCAGATTCAACGTGAGCTAATATTATGCCAAGGTCTTTAGTAGCAAGAGCAGCAGCTAAGGTCGAATTAGTATCTCCAACGACAACAACCAAATTGGGATTTTCTTTTCTGAAAACTTTTTTTATCTCATTTCTTACTGCCTCAATTTGATAGGCTCTTGTTCCTGAACCAACGTTTAAGTTATAGTTTGGTTCGGGTATTAAAAGTTCATCAAAAAAAACCTTGGACATTAAAAAATCATAATGCTGACCAGTGTGCACTAAAACCGACTTAATATTGGAATATTTTTTGGTTTCTTCCAACAACGGAGCTATTTTTACAAAATTTGGCCTTGCCCCAGCTACAAATATAATTTTAACTGTTTTCATTCAAGGTCTTATTAAATTTTATACTTCTTACCAATGATATTATTTTAACAAAATCTTCTTTCCTTGGGATTAATAAATCTTTAATATTAAAAAGTGGTGATAATTTTTTGCAATATATAAAAAATATTATAGTCATTACACCGGCAGAAATAGTGTCGGCAACAACCATTCCAGTTACTCCAAAAAAAGGTATCAAAAATATTCCAAATGCAATATCTATGACCAATATCCAAAAAGAACCAACTACATAATTTTGCGGAAATCCCTTACCAATTAAATAAGTTGACAGAACCTTACTTACAGAGGACATGATAAAACCGATCATTGAAATTCTTAAAGCAAATATGCCAGCTGAAAAGTCTTTGCCAAAAATGCTTAATATCAAAGGAGCAAATATGGCTAAAAAAATAGCGGTAAAAAAACATGCCACAAAGCTTAAAGCTGAAGATCGCATTGTAATTTCCTCCGATATATTTTCCCTTTTTTCTGCCGACACTCTGCTAAAAAGCACTGTCGACAAACTGGCGGGCACAAATTTTAGAGAGGTTCCAAAAAGCGAGATTATAGAATATATTCCAACCGCCACCGGGTTTAAAATTGAGTTTAAAAGAAAGAAACCCATTCTTAAGTTAACCGTCTGAAAGATATCGCCAATGTGACTTTTTATCCCGAAGAAAACGCTTTGCTTTACATCTCTAAAGCTAAATTTTGGGATAAAAATACGATTTTTTATTGAAAAAAAGTAAAAAGTAAATAAAAAGTTAATTATTCCTCCAGCTGCCAGAACATAAACTGCAGTTATTATTTTAGGAAAAATTAACAAGAGCACAACCGACGCAACTGTAGTAATAGCCCGGGTTAATATGGATATTAAGTTAAATCTAAAAAACTGCTGTAACCCCAATAATATGCTGGAAATAAAAGAACTTATCATGTAAAACGGCAAAGAAATCATTATTATCCAAACAAAAACCTGGTCAATTCCTTTAAAAAATGGAGGATAAAAAATTTCCAAAAGCAATAAAAAAATACTGAAAAAAATCATTCCGAAAAAACACACAATTAAAGAGTTTCCAAGAGCAGTTTCGGGAGAATGTTTCTTCGACGCAACATAATACGTATTTGAAGAAGAAAGCCCAAATGCACAGACTGCCGTATAAATCATAATTAGACTTTGCAAAAAAGCGTAAATACCCCTGCCCTCTGCCAATAAAATCCGAGAGGTCACAACGGCCAGAATCAGGCCACACACGGCTCCAAAAACTTGGGCGACAAAAGTGAATAAAGAATCTTTAAACATTTTTATACCAATTAATTGTCTTTTCCAGGCCTTCCTTTAGGGACACTTTCGGACAAAAATTTAAAAGTTTTGTCATTTTATTAATTTCTGGAGATCTATGTTTTATATCAGCTCTTTTATTTTTTACAAATTTTGGCGTTATTATTCCTTTTTTACCAGCCACATCAATAACCGTGTTAGCAAGCTCATAAATTGTTAACGGACAACCACGACCAATATTTATAACCTGTCCAACAGATTTAGTAGATTCCATTGCCTTTATAGAAGCCTCGACATTATCGTCTATATAAACAAAATCTCTAGTTTGGCTTCCGTCTCCAAAGATAGTTGGTGATTTCCCTTGCAGAACCTGTTTTATAAATATACCCACAACAAATCCGTAGTCGCTACTCTCTTGTTTGGACCCGTAAACATTAAAAAATCTTAAAGAACATGTTTTTAAATTATACTTTTTCCAATATGCGTTAAGAAAATTTTCTCCAATTAATTTTACAGACGCATAGGGTAACTTTGCATCGATTGGTCCATCTTCTCTTTCCGGCAGTTCTTTTGGCTCTCCATAAACCTCGGAGCTTGAGGAAAAAATAACTTTTGGCTTACCATTTTTCAAAGATAAATCCAAAATATTTTTTATACCTGTAACGTCTTCTAACACAGAAAAGGGGTCTTCTAGTGTTCTTTTTACCCCCACAACTGCTGCATAATGGAAAACCCCATCAAACTTATATTTTTTAAAAACTGGATTTATGTCTTCAAGTTTATTAGAATCTCCCTTGATAAAAATAAAACTTGGTCTTTTCTTCAACAAGGATATGTTTTTAAGAGAACCGCTACTAAGATTATCAAGGCAAACTACCTTGTGTCCCAAATTTAACAGCTTTTCACATAAGTGAGAACCAATGAATCCAGCTCCGCCGGTTACCAAATATGTTTTTGAAATCATATTTTTATTCTTTTGGCTCGTAGTCCAAAATTAAATCAAAAACTTTGCTGTCGTAACTTTTTTTAAGTATTTTGGCATTAGGAATAACGCAATGGCCACCTATGCCTCCTTCAGGAGCAAGCAACACTGGCCTTACAACATTTTTCTTGCCAAGTTTTGTATAACCGTCGTTGTAAGTGTTGTTAAACTCTGTTGCTACGTCGTCAAAGTTTAGTCCCTCTTTGTCACATATTTTTTTCATTTCTCCGTGCCAAGCAATACATAGCCCATAATAGGTTGTACAAAACAACTTAGCTAATTCACTAGTTTTAGAAGGAAAAACTAATTTTGTTTTCATCCCCAGGCTTTCTATGTGCTCTTTAGCCATTTGCCCTACTATTTCATTGTCAGCTCCAATATACTTAACAAATGTTTTTATGCCCTCAAAAAGATAAGGATGAACGCCCCTTATAGGACTGTGTACAACCATACCATTAAATTTTTCTGTCAATTTTTTTGTGGTTCCCAAAGGAACAGTTGAATGAATTATTGTTAGCTTTGGCTTTATGTTATTTATTTCCCTCTCAACTATTTCTAAAAAACTATCTGACCATGGTATACAAACATTTAAAACTTCTATGCCAGACAACCCATCATCTCTTTTTAAATCTTTAATTTTGGGATTTTGATAAAATTTACTAATGGCTTGACCAACTTCGCCAAAACCAAAAATGCCTGCATTGTTTTTATCTATTATTTTTTCTTCTTGCATATAATTATTATTTGTTTTTTAGAAACAAAAACTTACCATTTTTCAATGATTTTTTTTGTTTTTCTTCTTAATTTTTGATATAAATTTGACGCTTTGGTTGTTGCTTCCGGAGAAACCAACTTTAACAATTCTTTACCCCAAATACGATACCTGCCACCAACTTTATTTGCCACAATAATGCCGCTTTTAAGCATTCTTTTTATAGTACTTTCGCTAACCCTCAAAAAGTCTCTTGCTTCCTCTGTTGTATAAACCTTATTCTTATCAATTTTTTCTTGCATGAATAATTATTATTAAATATAAATTTATAATACACCTAGGGAAAGCAAGTGTCAACGGGTATCATTAAGTATCATCCTAGCTTAAAATGGACAAAGTCTTTCTTTTTTTATATTATAGAACATACAAATACTAACAAACTTAAAAAAATAATACCTCTATGAACTTAAACCAAAAATTTTTCCGCTGGTTTTATTTAATAGGCTTTTTTTTAATTACCTTTTTGCCGTTGGTTAATGTACCACCACTACTGTTTCCGGCCGATTGGGCAAAGGCCATTATTTTTAAAATTATTTTTTCTTTACTGCTTTTCATTTTTTTATTTCAACTTCTTTATCAAAATGGTTTCAGAGCCAGTATAAAAGAAAAAATTAAATCACTCCCCCTTTATTTTACAGTTCCGTTTTTATCCTTCGCGGCGCTAGCAATAATAGCTACAATATTCTCTCCTGAACCAGCCTTTAGTTTTTGGGGCTCGCCCTATCGTGGAGACGGAACCTTAAATCTTGTTTTATATCTATCGCTAGCTATATTTTCATATCTAATAGTCAAGAAAGAAGATTGGGGAAAAATCTGGATATCTGCACTAACTGGTGGAGTTGTTGTTTGCTTAATAGCTATAGTTCAACAATTTCATTTGGTAAGCGAAAAATTGCTAGTCGCTTATTCTAAAAGGCCGCCCTCAACCATGGGAAACCCCGATTTTTTAGCAGCTTATTTGATTTTTCTTATTTTTCTATCACTATATTTTTTTATAAAAGAAAAAAAGATAATCGTAAAAATAACCTACTCTGTGCTTTCTTCCCTTTTCCTTTTTACAACCTTCTTGACTATGAGCCGTGCCGCAATCCTTGCAATAACTATTGGTTTTATTTGGATTGTTTTTTTCACTAATTATAAAAGTACCCTAATTAAAAAGTTAAAAATAGTTTTTGCAGTTTTTATCATTGCTGTTTTTTCTGGCATATTTTTTAGCGCTAATAATCCAAAGAGCATACCAGATTTCATTCAAAGTAATGATATATTTTCTACCTTTATATCGCGCTTTAAAATAGATAGCATAATTGGCAACAGCAGAATTGCCAGCTGGAAAATTGCTATTAAGGCAATACAAGACAAACCAATTTTAGGATGGGGTCCGGAAGATTATTCTATTGCTTTTGATAAATATTACTCTCCTTCATCTGGCCTTTCTAGCAGTGAAACCGGGGGCTGGTGGGACAGGGCTCACAACTTTATCTTTGAAATTGCAGTAACCATGGGAGTTCCTGCTCTTTTGGCTTTTATTATTTTTTGGCTGGCACTTTTATTTTGTCTTCAAAAATACAAAAAAATTATACCAGAGAATAACGTTATTTTCAGTTTTTTACAAGCCATAATTATTGCTTTACTAATTAACAATTTTTTCAGCTTTGACTGTGCTCCAACTTATATTTTTTCTTATTTAATTGTTGGGTATTCTTTGTGCTTAATCTATAACAAGGAAACAGAAATAAACAGAACAGAAAATATAGACTTAACTTCTGGCTGGAAAAATTTCCTAATATTTGCATTATTTATACTTTTAATTATTTTTATTTGGCAATATAACATTGTCCCTCTACAAATTAACAAAAATATAAATATGGCAGATTATTATTCTAAACATGGAGCAAATAGTTGCGACCGGTCAACGTCTATGTTAGACAAAGAACTGAATAACCACTCGTTTTTAGATGTTTATACTGGATTAAGGTATATTTCGTCTGTACAAAACTGCATAGCCAGCGGAGAAAAAAATGACCAAGAAATTATTAACTTAATAAATGAAGCCACAACCGTTGGTGAAAAAGCAATAAAGGTAAGACCACTTTATGTGAGAACGTGGATATATCTTGGCTTTTTAGAAAATGTTTTAATGAGTAAAACAAAAGACTTTAGTCTAAGAGACAAAGTTGACTATTATTTTGAAACAGCCTCCAAAATATCTCCGAACCGACAAGAAATATATTCCGAATGGGCAAAAACTTATCTTGTTACAAAAGACTATAAAAAAGCAGAAGAAAAAATAAACCAGTGCATAAATCTTGGCCCTGCCAATGGAAACTGCTGGTGGGTGCTAGCATTGTCTAATTTATATCAGGGAAATTTATTAGAAGCACAAAAAAATATAAAAAAGGCCAACGAAAATGGACGCTCAACAAACGACTATGTATCACTTTTACAAATGACAAATGCTTACGTTGAACTAATTAGCCAAAACCCAAATAACATTGATTATTATAAAAACTTGGCTCCAATTTATGAAAAATTAATTGCTTTTTTTCCAAATAATTTTCAGTATCATGCCAACGTAGCATTTGTTTATAAAGAACTTAGAGAATATGACAAGGCAAGAAAAGAAGCCATGACGGTTCTCCAGCTTTCACCAGAATCTAAAACAAGCGTTGAGGCGTTCTTGCAAACACTACCCTATTAAAAACAAAATATTGTAAGAAACAAAAAAGCCCCTTGCGGGGCTTTTTTGTTTCACCTTAACCTTTTCACAAGAAAGGTAAGGGAAAGAAATTACCTAATTAAGTTTCCTCCAAGTATGTCGTTTCTGAAGACATATGTAGCTGCATCAATTGTTGTTCCACTAGCTATAGAGTAGCTTATGTTAGCATTTGAAGCATCATCCAATGAAACTTGAATCGAATTGTTTTCCGTGGTGTACTCATGAGTATCGCCATATACTGCGAATTTCTTTGTAGCGCCAGGACCAATTGCGGTTTCGTTAGTATTGAATGTAAATGTGACCGAGGAAGCTGTATCAGCAACTGAAATTGTTGATAATACTGTTCCTGTGTCGTCATCCACTAATGTCCAAGTTCCGGCAACACCGTCTGATGTTGTCTGAGTTCTTGAAATTTTTACAACGAATAGGTTGCTTTCTCCGTCATCAAAGGTTATATCGTCACCTCCATTTGTATTGGCTACGTTGAATACTGCCAATTTTGTTGAAGTGTTTGGATATAATGTTCCTGATGGGGATCCTGAAGCAAGAGTAACTGTTGGTTTAGCTTTGACAATTGTCATTGTGTTAGCTCCGGCTGATTGAGCATCTGAAGTTGTAACTTCAGCTCCCGAACCGACACCGGTTGCCTTTACAACGTTTGTTCCACCAATACCAGCAATTATTCCTTGGTTGTTGCCAACGGTTGTTCCGTCAACAGGGTTCAAGAATCCTTTAACAGTAACTTTTACATTACCGTTAGCTGGAGCAATCAATGCTCCTGAGCCAAGAACCAACTTTGGAGCTGTGCCACCTTCAACTGTTCCCAATAGTGCTGAACCATTGTAGAAAGCATATGAAGATACATCACCACCATAAGTTACAACTAAGTTAATCTCGTTGATTTGTAAGTCTTCAACGTTTGAAGCAGCTAATCTGAATATGCCCAAGGTAACTTGTGTGTTACCCAAGACCAAATCAGCTACTGGGGTTGTAGAATCTGCTGTTACTGTTAATACTCCGCTTGAAGCAACAACCATTGTTTGTGCTCCTGCTACGCTATATGTTTCTGTAATAGCTGTACCAGTTGAAGCACCGTTAGATGTAACTGAACCTGTTAAACCATCAATTTGCATGATGTGGTTAGTATTACCTGCACCAGTCTTCAAATCACCAACTATAGCAATTGTCACAGATCCACCTGCTGGAACGGTTACTGTTGTTGTTAGTGGGAATGCTTGTGACGTAGATGCTGAAGCTGGGTTATAAACTTGAGAAATTCTGGTTGTTCCTTGGTACAATGCGACGTTTGCTAAATCAACAAAGTCATATGCACCTGTTCCTGAATCGTACACTGTAATGTTAGTTACCTGTACGTCTTCTCCTGAGCTGGCAGCTGATAATGTGAATGTTCCAAAGGTTACACCTGATGTACCTTTAGCAATGCTTCTGCCGGCTGGCTGATTGTTTGTTGTAACAGCTAAAGCTCCTGCTTTTACTGTTAAATAGTTTCCATAAACGGCAGAGCCAGAAGCAGCAACGGTAGAGTTTGAAGTCATACCAGTAGCTGTAACATCTGTGCTAGCTGTAGCAACACCAATTCTGATTGTGTCGCTTGTTGAAACTGACGAGGCTAATTTAGCCTTTATTGTGTAGTTATGTAATCCAACTGGGACAATGAATGTATCAGTGAAGGTTACAGTTGAACCTGAACCCAAATCTGATGGACCAGTAACAATTACGCCATTTTCGTCATAGACTTTAATGTTTGTTACTTCATCGTATGTCATTGTTCCTAATGTAGCAGTCAATTTCAATGAAGAAACTTTAATTGCTTCACCGGCTGCATTAAAGGTTAATACAGCTAATGTCTTGTCAGTTCCTGCTGATGTATTACCAGTAGCAGGGGTTGTGGCAGACTTAGAAACTGTAAATCCTCCAGATTGAACTGATTGATTGTTGGTAGCTTGACCACCCCATGAACCAGTTGCTGTTGGAGCAATGTAGAAGCCATAGGTATTACCTCTTGCGACTACTAATACATCCGAACCATCAACTATATCGGCGTTCACGGTTGTGCCAGGGCCATCAATTATATCAGCTTTGATTCTAAATCTCTCGGTATTGCCTTTTGTGATAACTAAATTTAAGTTACCCCATGTGACTTTACCTTCTGCGTTCAAAGCTGGGACTGTTGCCAAGGTTGTACCTTTTGTAACATCATACAAAGACAAATTAGTTATGTATGAGTTATTAATTGTTCCAGCTTTTAACATTGTAATTGCTGAAATTGTTACGTCCTCGGTTGAACCAACTGTTACTGTGAATTGGTTAACTGTTACTCCAGTGTCGCCAACGTTTGGTGAAGAGTTAACGGTTGTGCCGTCCTCTGCAACTGCAACTGTACCAACTATAATATTTACAGCTGTCATATAGTTACCTGTTGCGTACCCTGATACGCCGGAAGCATTTGAAGTAATGTCAGAACCATTTACTCCCAAGGCAATTGTGTTGCCAGCTGGAGCATTTGTTGAATTTCCTACTGAAGCTCTAATGATAAACTCTTTAGAGGTGTTAGCAGGAATTACTAAGTTCTGTGTGAAGGTGATTAATGCTTGATTGTTGGAATTTAAGCTTCCAATTGATCCTGCATAAGCACCTGTTGCAGCGTCAACAATTTTAATGTTGGATACTGCGTTATTTGTGGACAAACCAGTTCGTGTTACATACAATCTGCTGACGTTTACTTGATTTACGCCTGCAGTCAAGATGAACTTTGTGAAGTCTGCGCTTGAGCTGTTTGCAACGCTTGATGCGGCTGGATTATTAGCTGACAAAGCAACTGATAATGCTCCGCCTACTGGTGTTACTACTGGAGGGATTACTGATCCTGAATTGATAAGAGCGTTTAATGCTGCTCTTGTCATAGGACCAACCTGATTTGCAGGTGTCCATCCTTTTGATACCTGAAATGCTTTAACAGCTGTTAAGGTCAATTGACCAAAATAAGATGTTTCTGCTCCAGGTGATCCTGCTCCTGTTTGTGCGATTGTGAAACCATTGTTGTTCATAAGGACCTGTAAACATTTTACATCTGATCCTGTCATGCCAACTTTTAAGTTTCTCTCGAATGTAACTCCGACGCAAGCGACGTTTCCAGTTGGAACTGGTGTAGCACCTGCGCCTTGCAAAGCTAACAATTGAGCTTGTAATTGGCCAATTTGAGCCATTAACTCGTCAATTGTAACTGCACCTACATTTCCTACAGGAGCAACTACTGCAACCAAGGCCAAAGCCAATATGGTTGTTATAATTGTTCTTTTTATACTCATTTTTGTGTGTTTTTTTATAATTAATTTTTATATTTTTTAATTTCTCATCGGTCGACCTTATTAACTCGCGGCTTTACGTACTAGCAACGAATTAGCGATTCGTCAAATGTTAAATTTATGTACGCATTCTATTTGTTAATTAATAATACTTTCTCTAATGCTTCTGAATATTTTCCATCGTTATATAAGTTTTCTGCCTGGACCAACACCTTTCTCTGGTCTTCTGTCAAAGTTGATGTTATCTTTTCCAAATCAATAATTTGATTATAAGCAACTGCTTCATATAATCCTTTTACATCTGAATTTTCACTCAAATCTGTACCTGGAACATCAGCCAACGTTTTCAAACTACTGACAATTTCTTTTAATGTTTCTGGGTCGTTAGCAGAATTGTTTTTTAAATTTCTAGCCAATTCAGATGCATTTGCCTTAATTTCATTTATTGCCGAAGGAATATTATCTGCTTTACCATTCTTTGCAACCGCAGCTAAATCGTTTATTCTGCTATTTAAGGTTGCCACATCATTTTTCAAACCGGTCTGTCCAGTCAAAACTGCCTGAGAGCTTTCTGCTATTTTCTTTATAGGAAATAGCAAATCACCTGGAAGTGTATATCTAGCAAATCCAAAAACTCCAACAATTAAGAAAAAAACAACCGTGAAAGAATATGCAAGTTTTTTTGGAGCAAAAATGGCTGACATTACGTCCATAAAACTGACGGACTGTGCCTTAATGACAACTTCTTTTTGTTCAGCTAAAATTTGCGACTTAAGCAAAACAGCCCATTCTTTTCTGGGTTTAATTTCTTTAAGCTGTCCTAATGACTTAATAAGTTGTTTTTCTGTTATTTCTGTCATTGTATAAGTATGACGCTCGAACTGACCAATTTGTTACATTCTACGATTCTTGGACTATATCTCTTAGGTCATTTAGGCCCCTATGTAGCATAACCCGGACTGTCCCAGCTGGTTTGTCCACCAACTTAGCTATATCCTCAATTGGCATGTCGTCTAGATAGTGCCAAATTATTACATCCTGATAGTCTTTTTTTAACTTTTGTATGCCCTTTTTAATAATACTTATATCGGCGCTTAAAATGGCCCGATCCTGAGCATTTTTACCTGTGTCAACTATATCCGGGCTAGCATCAACTGACACCACGTTTGCCCTCCCTTTCTCTCTGTAATGGTCTACAACAGCATTACGGGCTATTTGGTATAGAAATGCACTCATGTTCTGGACCTGCCCGGTCATTCGACCGGGCACCCCGTCGGATGACGGGGTGGATTTTTTAAATTTCTCCCATGCTTTCAAAAACACCTTTGATGTGACATCCTCGGCAGTCTCTTGGGAGTTTACCTTCAAATAAACAAACCTATATATTTTATCAATATATTGGTCGTAAATCTGGGCAAATTGTTCGTTTAAGCTATTCATCTCCTAAGAGCTAATAATATAACAAAATTTGTTAAAAGTCAATAGTTTTACGACTATTTTAGATAGGACACGATTTTGTATAAAAATGTCCTATCTTGTCCTACCTCGCCCGCCGAAGTCTTGGCGAAGGCGGATCATTTGACCGTATAAAAAACTTGGTTAAAATCACCCACCCTGTTTACCTTCCCCATCTCAAGCAACTCGTCTAAATCTCTCCTTATTGTTCTTTTTGTAATGTCTGGCAATACAGTCTGCAAGTCCATAACCTGCGCCTTTTTATTGTTTTTTAAAAATTCAATAATTTTTTGTTGTCTGTCACTTAATATGAGATTACCAGACTCTTTTATTTCCCCGACCAAACTCGCTTTCGGGCAAGATTGTGACGGGTCCGCCACAATATTAGCTAAAAGCGAATTTTGAACAGATTTTTTAATTTTTTCATATTCATTTGAAACAATAAGACAATTGGCCAAGTTTAGCCAACCCTGCGTTTTGCCAATCCAAAGATATCCTAAAAGAATTTCAATATCCTCTGAAAGTTGAACTTTAATTTTTTCTTTATTAAAAGACGCCCAACCACTATTATCGTTTATTAAAGTTAGGTGCTCCATTATAGCCAGAGCTTTGTCTTTTGCTCTATTTTTTAATGGGTCTGATTCTGGAAAAAAATCCAAAATCTTGTAAACAGTATTTGTTAATTTTAGGAAATTTTCCTCCATAATGACTAGAATAGTTTGTTCCTAAATTTACCAAAAATTACAACAAAAGTAAAGTACGTTTACGTACAAATACGTTTAGTAATTATACCACAATTATTTATTAGTGGCGAACTGTCCGCAAGCTGCCTGAATGTCGTCACCAAACCGATATCTTTGAGTGTATCTTATACCTAATTCTTCAAGAATATCCCTAAATTTTTTAACCCTTTCAGCGTTTGATGGTTTAAAAAATCCGGCCTGCCCTGAGCCTGTCGAATGGGTGGCGTTATACAAAATTAGGTTCACAAAATATAGCTTCTTATTCATTATCTTTGCCAACTCTCTTACACATTCATCTGAGTCGTTTACGTCTTTAATTAAAATATACTCAAACATCACCTTTCTTTTAGTTTTTTCAACATATTGTTCAACTGCTTCTAAAACTTCCTCCAGTGTATATTTTTTGCTTATTGGCATTAAAGAACTTCTTAACTTTTGGTTTGGGGCGTGCAGGGAAATTGCTAAATTAATGTGCAAATCTTCTTGGCTAAGCTTTTCTATTCCTTCAATAATTCCGGCTGTTGAAACAGAGAGTGACCTTACTCCAATGTTGAAATATTTATAATCGTTTAAAACTTTTACGGATTTTAAAACGTTTTCATAATTCAAAAACGGCTCACCCATTCCCATGTAAGTAACATTGGTAACTTGTTTATCTTCTTGTTTTAAATAACGACTGAAAAAAACTACCTGCTCTAAAATTTCTTCAGAAGTTAAATTCCTTTTAAATCCCATTTTTCCGGTAGCGCAAAACAAACAACCTAGCGGACATCCAACCTGCGAAGAAACGCAAACAGTATTTCTGCCATCTTCATGTCGCATTAAAACTGTTTCAATTTGCAAACCATCTCTTAAGGTTATTCTGGCCTTGACCGAGTCTTCTTTTTTAGAAACCAAAACATCGGCGTTTATTTCCATCGGACATTCTTGATTTAATTTATCTCGTAAGCTTTTTGTAAAAAAAGTCGCCTCTTCCCAATTGGAAATAAAATTTTTGTAAATTGCCTCTTTTGCTTGGCTTAATCTATATTTTGGCTCTTCTGCCAAAACTTTTTCTAAATTATTTATATCCATAAAGTCATTATTGCCCTTTTGGGGTGGGTGTGTCAATAATAATAAAGTCGACGCTGTTGTTGTCGGTGTCTGCGCCGGCAGTTCGAGTTATACTTTTATTTTTATCTGGAATCAAGGCAGGACTATTTTCGTAATCAAATGCCTCTCCCCAACCGACCTTGTCTGTAATATCGGCGTCACTTTTATCTAAAATTTCCTCTTGATTTTTCACTAGATATACGGTTCCGTCAGAACTTAATTGCAAAACAGAAGCAGTCATATCGGCCATGTCTAACAATTCTTGACTCGCGTCATTCCTGACAATTAAAAAATACCCATTAGAAATAATTTTGTTCCCGATGTCAAAATTCTTCTTGTACATTATCCCCGTCTTAGAACTCCTTTGCATAGACCAACCGCTAATATCAACATCAAAATCATTCGGATTATATAATTCCATCCAATCGTCTTTTGTGGTCGCGCCTTCAACTTGAATTTCATTTATTAAGATATTTTTAGGCACAACTGGCGCAATTATATCAACTGTATAAGTTGTTGTTTTCTCATCAATAGTAATTGTTAAAACTTGGCCGGTTGCGAAAACTGAACTATCGAAGCCAGATATATCTGACACAATTATTGCTTCTTCTTTTGTACTGCCGTCGCTGTAAGTTCCAGTTACAACTAACCCTGTAATATCTAAGACCTCGCCAACATTATAAACTAATTTAGTCGCTGGGGTTGTGATACTTATACTTTCAAGCGTTGGTAAAGTCGGAACTACATAAGCAGCATTTTGCGCTTTTGGAGTTGGGGTGCATATTGGAAATTCTGCGCACCAAGACAAATTTTCTGCGACCTCTCCCCAACTAATCTCGTCAGAAACTTCTCCGACGGGATTTTTTAGCATTAAAGAATTGCTTGTGGTAAGAGTCAAATCTGTTATTAACATGTCTGCTGAAACGTCAAATCTAGAAATTAGGAAATAATCTTTTGCTTTTATTGTTTTTTCAGAAAAATCGGTTTTTGTTATGAAGCTCGAATAATCAGAACTGACTTTCCTATGCAAATACCATCCGGTTAAATTTATGTCATCCGAGTTTGGGTTGTATAATTCAACAAATCTTTGGTCTATTGGACTAAGCTGAGCTTCGGAAATTAAAATTTTTGAATAAACAACCGGCGTAGAACCACCCCCTCCGCCACCGACAAGCCCTACTTCAACATAAGCGCAACCTTGCTGTGTTATTTTTTGTAAAGTTGCTTCTCCTATCCCACTTACCTTTAATAAATCGTTAAGTGAATAAAATGGTCTAGCCAATATAATTTTTTGAGCTGTAGCAGGGCCCACTTCTGTTATTTTATCTAAATCTTCTACAGAAGCTGTGTTTATATTAATTTGCCCAACGCAAGAGACTGTTTTTTCTGTTTCTTGAGTTTCTTCTTGCTCTTCTGAACTGTCATCTTCTGAATCGTCTTTAATTTCTTCTTCTGTTTTCTTTTCAACTTTTTTTTCATCTAGAACTTCACCCTTTTCTGCAATAAGCTCTTTTACCTGCCGACTTATAATGTCTAACTTTTCTTGAATATCGTCTAGTGTTTCTTGGCGTTGTTCTTCTGTCAAAATAACCGGTTTATTATCCTCTTGTATTTCAAAATTAGTCAAAGGGTCGTTTTCTAATTCGTTCTCTGGTTTGTTTTGTTCATCTTGCACTGTTAAAATTATTTTTTCTTGATTATCTCCAGAAGATAATGAGGCTGTGAAAATTTTTGGACCAACAGGACTTACAATTACTAACCAAACAAAAATTCCCACAACAAAAGTTATGAGAAAACTTGTTAGAAAATAAAAAATTTGGCTTTTCTTAAGCATTTAGTTGCAGTAATTATTATATTCTACCAAAAAAAAGCTCGCTATGCTATGCGAGCTCGCTATTCTGTCAGAGGCTATACCTCGAAACGTTTGTCACCAACAATAGTGACGTCATCGGGATGGACGAGAAGAGTGTGCTCATCCTCAAACCGAATCAAGATACTTCCCTTGGGACAAACACTGGCAACCACCGCCCTGTCGCCGTTACGATCGATTTCTTCCTTCCCTTCGTAAATCACAGCGTCCCCAAGTCTCGTTTTCAATCTCATCGCTACCTCCTTGCTGTTTTGAGACAACCTACACCGGCATCCATTCTTCTTCGGCCATCAACCTAAGGACTGGAGCATTGGTGATTGAGCATCGCGGATGGCTGTCACCAATGGCCCATAAGACCTCTTTCGTTTGTTTCAACCACCGCGGATCCAGCGCAACAGGGTTATCGGCTCTGTTGCAAGCCAAGGCTTCGTTCTCTAGAAGAAAAAGAGCTACGACAGACGACGTGTTGCCTCCCCAGTAGCGAGTGTTCACATTGTTGATTTCTCGCTGAACGGTTGTGTGCGCACCACCAGCTCCTTCGGGGACAAACATAATGAGCTGCTTACCCACGGAAACCATGGTGCCATTGCTAATTGCGCTTCCAACCTGTTTCCTGCTGGCGGCACGCCTAGCAATCTTCAAAAGGTATGGAGCCTCACGTTCCCCTTCAACAACCACCCGATAAACCGAAGTCAAAGTAACCGCAAAAAAATGCCCAAGTATTTTGTCTGACATCTTATACCTCACTTTCTTGTCAACGAACGGACCATTTATTGTTTATTTTACACTACTACTTTATAATCATTTGTCAATAAAAAACCACCGAGCACAACGAAGCGCAAAGTGGTTTTTTACTTATGTGTTTTATTTTTTGGAAGTCACTAGCTTTTTTCTTTCGGCCATTTTAGGAAGCATCCTTGGCGTTTCAAAAGTCATTTTTCCGCCATCTTCATCAATTAAAATACGTGAGCCTTCTGCAATTTCATTTGTCACAATTTTTACTGATAACGGATCCAAAATTAAGCGTTGTATGGTTCTCTTCAATGGACGAGCTCCCAAGTTTTGGTCAAACCCTTCTTTTAGCAAAAGCTCTTTAGCTTTGTCAGAAATTTCAATTTTAATTTCTTTTGTAGCCAGGCGCTTTTCAACTTTTTCTAACTCCAAGTCAACAATTGTTTCTATTTGTTCTTTCTTTAAATAATTGAATATAACAATCTCGTCTATCCTGTTTAAAAATTCCGGGCGAAATGAATCGCGCAAAGTGTCGAATATTTTTTCTCGCATTGATTCTCGTTGCTCTAAATTTTCTCTACTTCCAAATCCAATAGACGACATTTTATTAATGTAGTCTGACCCCAAGTTAGAAGTCATTATAATAATTGTGTTTTTAAAAGATACAACTCTACCTTTTGAATCTGTTAATCTTCCATCTTCAAAAATTTGCAACAACAGATTAAAAACATCAGGATGTGCTTTTTCAACCTCGTCTAGCAACAAAACAGAATATGGCCTTCTGCGAATTTTTTCAGTAAGTTGGCCAGCCTCTTCATAACCAACATATCCTGGAGGAGACCCTATCATTTTTGAAACCGTGTGTCTCTCCATATATTCTGACATATCTAAACGTATTAAAGCTTTCTCGTCGTTAAATAAAAATTCAGCCAAAGCTCTGGCGGTTTCTGTTTTACCAACTCCCGTAGGACCCAAAAATAAGAATGACCCCAATGGTTTGTTTTCTTCCGAAATTCCGGCTCTTGCCCTGCGTATAGCTCTTGAAATTGCTGAAATTGCCTCTCCTTGACCAATAACCCGTCTGTTTAAAGTGTCTTCCATTGTTTCCAATTTTTTGGCTTCTTCGGTAATAAGTCTCATTACCGGAATTCCGGTCCAGCGTGAAACAACTTTAGCAACCTCTTCTTCGGTAACTTCTTCTTTTAAGAATCTGTGCTCTTTCTGAATTCCAATTAATTTTTGCTCGGTGGCAGAAAGTTCTTTTAGCAATTCCGGAATTTTCCCGTATTTTATTTCCGCAACTTTTTCTAAATCTGCCTCTCTTTGAGCAATTTCAGTTTGATAAGATAAATTATCTATTTTTTCCCTTATATCTTTTATTTTATTAATTAATTCTTTTTCAGCTCCCCATTTAGCTCTTAAGGCTTTTGTTTTCTCATTTAAATCAGCCAATTCTCTGGCAATCACGCGTAATCTCCTCTCACTTCCTTTTTCTTTTTTGAGCGCCTGCTTTTCAATTTCCAATTTCATTATTGCTTCGTCAAACTTTTCTAACTCTTGAGGGTCAGACTCAATTTCCAATCTCAAAGCGCTTGCGGCTTCATCCATTAAATCAACTGCTTTATCCGGTAAAAATCTGTCAGAAATATATCGGTTTGCTAAATCAACGGCTGCTTTTATTGCCGAGTCTTTTATTTTTACTCCATGGTGAACTTCATATTTTTCTTTTATTCCGCGCAACATTGCGGTGGCGTCGTCTATGTTTGGCTCCTGAACAAAAATTGGCTGAAATCTTCTTTCCAAAGCTGGATCTTGTTCAATGTATTTTTGATATTCTCTTGTAGTTGTAGCTCCAATGGCTCGTAATTCTCCACGAGCCAAAGCTGGCTTTAACAAATTTGAAGCGTCAATTGCGCCTTCAGCGGCTCCAGCTCCCACCAAAGTATGCAACTCATCAATAAACAAAATATATTTTCCGGCCGATCTGGATAATTCTTTTAGCAAAGCTTTAACTCTTGTTTCAAATTCTCCGCGATATTTTGTGCCTGCAATTATAGAACCTAAATCCAAAGAAATAACTTCTTTATTTTTTAAAAAATCTGGCACGTTTCCCCTGGCAATTCTTTGGGCAAAACCCTCAACAATTGCGGTTTTACCAACTCCGGCCTCTCCAATTAAAACAGGATTATTTTTAGTTCGGCGGGAAATTATTTGCATTAACCTTCTAATTTCGTTATCTCTACCAATTATTGGGTCAATTTTTCCGGCTGAAGCTAAATTGGTAAGGTTTCTAGTATATTTTTCAATTACCTGAAATTTGGATTCTGGCTCTGGGTCTGTAATGCGTTGTCCCCCTCTTACCTGCGACAAAACCTTCATCACCGATTCATAATCAAGTTTTGAGCTTTTCAAATTGTTTCCCTCTGCGCCATTTCCTGCTAAAAAGTTAACTTTTTCCAAAACTTCTTTTGCTCCAGATTTTGTGTCTAACAAGGCCAAAAATAAATGTTCAACAGAAATAAATTCATCATTCATTTTTACAGCTTCTTGTCTGGCCCTATCTAAAACTTTTGCCATGTCTTGCGTAAGATAAAACTGGCCAAATGCCTGTGGACTTGGCGCCATTGGAATTCTTAAAACCTGGGCTTCAACTTTTTTTACAAGCGCTTCAGCGTCTACTCCAAGTTTTTGTAAAACCGTGGTTACAATGCTTCCTTCCTGTAAAAGCAAAGCAAGCAACAAGTGCAGGGCGTCAATTTGCGACTGCCCTTTTTCTTGCGCCGATTGCTGAGCTTGCATTAATGCGTCTTGAGCTTTGTTTGTAAAATTTGCTCCATTCACACTTCGACTCGCCCTCGCCTTGCTCGGGCTCCGCTCAGTGCAAGTAGTTAGCTTGCGCGAGTCGAAGTGCCCTGAGCTTGCCGAAGGGTATTCAATATATTTATTTTACCATCTATTTCATTCTATATCAAATAGCACTCCCAAGTCAAGAGTGCTAACACTTCGACTCCGCTCAGTGCAGGTCCAAAAAAAATTCGCGCGTGTCCATTTGGATCCACGCGCGATATATTCATCTACTTTGGGTTACTAGCAACCCATCCTGCTCGTACGTTCACGGTCCCAGATGTGCCCCGTATGCCGACACCAAAACCTCCGTAACCTGGCGCCGAGCTTCTTGCTGAGCTTAGTCTTCAGACGACCCAGCTCCCCGTTGACTGCATTATAGTCTTTCTGCAGACCCTCTTTCAATTGCGTCATCTCGCCAAGCTGTCGGCGAAGCGAAACGTTCTCATCCTGCAAGCCGCCTGTAACGAGCTGGACTTCTTCCTGAAGTTCGGTAACCAACGAGTTCATCTGGTCCAGCGTGCTCTGCATGCTGGCGATACGAATCTGGTCGGCCCTTCGCCGGTCATCCGTCGCATCCGCCTCCAACTCTTCAAGAGTCGCTTCGCCCACGAGGTATCGACACAACCTGCCCGTATCATTCACAAGGCGGATGTCCCTCGTATCTGCCGCCTCTTCCTTCTCTCTGTGAGTCCAGATATCCGAACCCATGAACTTCATCCCGTTTGTCGTCACCGACAAGATTCCCTCAACCTCAACCTGTCCAAGCCGATCCGACAAAGAAACAAACTCGTGTTCGCTAACAAACAACTTCCCATCCTTCCAGTAAAGACTAACGAGACCGCGTGTTTCGATTGCTTTCTGACCAGAGTATAAAGCCTTGAAGCTAAGTGCCACAACGGCGTTTTTCCCGAACATGGGTGCCAATGTCACCGAATCCAAACCATCAGTTCCCTGTTTAACACTGGCTGTGCAACTGGCGCCGATGAACCGCATCTTCGTTTCACCATTTCGGCAACCAATCACCGCTACCCCTTTTTCCACACGTACGCTAAACGACATATTCATCTCTCACCTCTGCCTTTCTGTGACAAGCATCGCTTGTCAATGAACAACGGCGCTGGTCATCGACCAACACCTAAGCGGACACCCCCGCTTTATCGGGTACCGCCTACTAACATTTCGACGGTTCTCGCTTGTATATTATCATACAAAGTTATATCTGTCAAGGCAAACAAACTAAAAAAAGAGCGGCTTGGTGGAATTCCCAAGCCGCATAGAGCTTTAACGTACTGTACGCCCGTTACGCGCTAGCCCTCGCCTGGCTAGAGAGACCACTCTCAAACATAGGCGTGGCCTTCGGAGGTACATTGACCCTACCAGTGAGAACGTTGGTTACCCCATCCATCCCCCTAAAGGCTTCCGGATCTGGGAGAACCTCTGCTCCGTAATCACCAATGAAAACGAAAATCATGGTACTCCCCTTGGTATGCTGAACACGAAATCCCCTTTCCCTCGCCTTTTGTTCCACTTCATCAATCTGCAAATCCGTAGCATCAAGCTTCATCATAATTGTCATGGCACCATCTCCTTTTCCGTTTGGGTTTTACTACCTGCTGACAAAACCGCGGACTACGCCTTGTGTGCGTTGTCGCTACACAGCTCCTTGTTTTCCTCTTGGTTGTCAACGAACCATAAAAAAGCTCCTCTGCGAGAGGAGCTCATTTGAAGTTTTAATTATTCTTAATTAAACGCTCAAATCAACCTCTCTCTTCAGGGAGTAAAAGTAAAACCAGAAGTTTATTGGGTTAATTACGCTTTTCATGTTTATACTAATAGTTTAGCAAAATGCTTTTTATGTGTCAAGACTATGAGGACCTCTCACCTAAAGTCACAACAATATCCAGTTCCCGCCCCGAAGGGGCGAGGCTCGCCCCCTCAGGGGCGGCTTTTCCATCACGCAAAACGCGCAAAGTAATTTTATCTCCGGCATTATATTTTTGAATTATTTTTGCCATTGAGTTGTTGGTAGTAATTTTTTCTTTATTAATTTCCAAAACAACATCCTTTTCTTTTATTCCTGCTTTTTCTGCTGCAGAACCTTTAGTAACCGCCAACTCGCCATTATCCCCTTTTAAAACCAGCGCTCCATAATCAACTGACAAACTATATTTTTGTTGCACCTTTTCGTTTACCAAAACATATCTTACGCCTAAAAACGGATAAACAATTTTATTTGTTTTTACAACCTGGTCTATGTCTTTTTTAGCCATATTTATTGGAATTGCAAAACCAATACTTTGGGCTCCCTGTGCTGTTGCAGTATTTATTCCAATAACTTCACCTTTTAAGTTTAACAAAGGACCACCAGAATTTCCAGAATTAATTGCCGCATCTGTTTGAATAATTCCTTCTAGCGTTTCAAAAAATGAACCCGCCTGGTCCGAAGCCGAAATTGTTCTTTGCAGGCCAGAAACTACGCCAACAGAAACTGTATTAGAAAATTGTCCCAACGCGTTTCCAATAGCAATGGCTGTTTGTCCAATTTGTATTCCCGAAGAGTCACCAAGGATTACTGTCTTAAATATTGCCCCGTCATCCGACGGGGTCCCGCTGGGGCGGGATATTTTTATTACTGCTAAATCCTGAACTGGATCTTTTGCCAAAACCTTCGCCTTATATTTTCTACCGTCATTTGTCAAAATTGTATAATCTGCTTTCTCATCTAAAACAACATGCTTGTTTGTTAAAATTAGGCCATCTTCAGAAACAATAAATCCAGACCCTGCCCCAACTTCTTGATATTGTGTCCCCTTTTGAACTTGCTGAGGAATTTGCAAATCAAAAAAATCTCCGAAAGGATTTACCCATTGCTGTTCGTACACAGGTAAATTTTTTGAAATTACAATACTTACTACTGCAGGCGAAACTTTTTTTACTGCATCAATTATTGCCTGTTCATAAGAAACGTTTGAAGTATAAGGCGTTATTTCTTGTTTTACCTCTTTTTGTAACTGAACTTCTGGCATTTTAAAATATTGAAAAAATGCCTTAGTTTGCGTTGGAAAATAATGCAGAGCAACAATACCAACAGAAAAACCAATAATGCATCCCACGACAGATAATGATAAAACCCTTAAAACGTTTTTGTCTTTAACTATTTTAGAAAATGTGTCTAGTATTTTATACATAGTTTTCAAAAAATTAATTTTTAAATTTTTGAAACAACAAAATCAACAATGTCTTTTGCTGCGTTTGGTTTTGCTAATTTTTTGCAACTTTTTCCCATAGCAGACAATTTTTTTGGATTTAAAAATAAGTCATTTATAATATTTACGGTTTCTTCCACATTTTTTGTCCTTATTCCTGCGCCATTTTTTACTATGTATTCTACATTATCTTCCTCTTGGCCAGGAATAATATTGTTAATTACCATTGGTAAGTTTTTAACCAAACATTCTGAAACAGTTAATCCCCCTGCTTTAGTCAATATTAAGTCAGCAACTGTCATATATTCATCTAAATTATGTACAAAGTCAAAAACTGCAATAAATGGGTCTTTATTAATTTTTGACTCTTTTAATTTCTTTTGTAACGTTTTGTCTCTACCGGCTACAATAATAAATTGTAACTTTTTATTTTTATTTTTCAAGCCATTTATAATCCTTAAAAAGCTTGTATGAGAAGTTGCTCCCCCAACAATTAGTATAATTGGCTCGGAAAAATTAAATCCTAATTTATCAACAATTATTTGATGATCTAACGTTTTATTAAATTTTGGGTTTGTCGGTATGCCCGTTACCACAATCTTGTCGTTCCCAACACCGTATTTTATTAAAGCTTTTTTAATCTCTTCATTTGCCACAAAATAAAAGTTAACATCGGGATTAACCCAAAGGGAATGGAACCCAAAATCAGTGCATACATTTGCAGATGGAATGTTTATTATTTTTTTTTCTTTTGTTTTAGAAACCAATTGCATTGGCAAAGGATTTGTGGAAATAATAAGGTCTGGATTAAATTCGTTTATAAAATTTATAAAATGTGATTTTTTTAAAATAATATTTAATATATTATTTGACTGCTTTTTACTTAGTTTCCCATTATAATAGCCATAAAAACACTTATAAACAAACGGGAACCTAGCTGTCACAAAGTTATAAGCCCACGGCAAACTATGTCTTAAGCTCTTAGAAATAAAATCTAAAACATCCACATTCCTAACCTCAATATCAGGATATTTTTCTACAAAAGCTTGGGCAATGGCGTCTGCAGCCAGTTTATGACCCGACCCCAATGGGGCATATAAAATTAAAACTTTTTTCATAGCGTCAAATTTGTGTTAGAATAAATAAAAGAAAACATATGAAAATCAACTTAGAGCCAAAAAGCTTATTGAGATTATTTTTAGGATTAGTGTTTTTGTCGGCGGGAATATACCGAATTTTCAATTGGCAAGAAGCTGTTGCCGAATTTTCCAGAATGAATTTAAATTACCCCATCTTAATAGTTGCTTTAATGCTATTCGAAATAGTTGGAGGGTTAATGCTAATTTTTAATATAAAAACCAAAAAAATGTTGCTGGTTTTTATTATCTTTATTTTGCTTGCTCTAATCGGGGCATTTGTCACTTCCGGTAAAGACATTATTTTAGGGTTTGGAGAACTCTTCACTTTTAGCCAAACCCCAACCGATATCTTTTTGCACTTTACCTACTTAGTAATTTTAGTCTATCTTTTCTTAATTAAATAGTTTTTTAGCCTCGTCCCAAATTTGCGGTTGATTTTGTGTTGTTTTTAACCAATACCACCATTCTACTCCCCAAAAGTAAAACTTGTCTAGACCGGTTTCTTTTGCATATTCAACGTTCTTCAAAAACAACTTTGGATTCATTGTTTTTGCTTGTTCGTGTAACGAAGCATTATTAAAGGGCTTTGACGTCCATGGTTCTGCCTGAAGTTCTATACAAATTACCTCTTTCCCAAGTATTTTTTCAATAAGTAATGCTTTGCGCCAATAATTTACTGGTGGCAAAAGCATATTAAAATTAAATCCAAAATTATCAGTTATGTGCGCCCAAACCTTTCTATACATGGTAACGCCCACAATATCCCCTATCTTTCCTGCTTTAAACCAATTTGACTGTTCACCAGAATCTGAAACAATTATCTGCCTTGAAGGGTCTAATGATTTTACCAAATTAACTTCTGTTTTCAAAAATTCCCCTTTGTTATAATACCACAAAGGGCACAACCCAAAAATAAAAAGTGGCTCGTTTTCAACCTGCCAATAAGAAATTGTTTCGTTATTTTTGTATCTTTCTATAACCTCTTTTATATAGTCTAAAGAAGATTTTTTTTGTTCTTCTACTGACAAATTATTCATCCAGCCAGGGATATGACATTCCGGCCACCGTCCACTTTTTAAACCAACAACGTATATGACTTTTACTCCGTTATTTTTTGCTTGGCTAAGTTGCCAATCTATGTCGTCAAAATAATAATCCCCCCTCTTGCCCTCTACCCAGTCCCACTGCGTATGAATTTTTATATTTTTTACTCTCAGGTCATTAATTATTGCCGAGTAAGTTTCTTTCCAATTTAACCCCAAAGACTCTGTTTGCATTTGGGAAAAATCTACCCCCCAAGTTATGTTTTTTGCAACAGGAGCTTTACCCACAAAAAAATAACAAAAAATAATCGCCAAAAAGGCTAAAATTATTATTAAAAAAATAACAAAAATTTTAAGACTTCTTTTCATGCTATTTCTCACCACCTTTTACAATGCGTTCTATATTATATGTGCCCATTTTTTCTATTTCTATAAAGCCCTGCATAGATGCTTCGGCTAACTCTCCGGCGTTTAATAAATCGTAAAACCACTGCTCAGTATATGCTGAATCTTCCTGCGGAATCCCGGCCCCAGTGTGTATCAGCCACCTTTTATTAAAATCTTCTTGTGAACCAATTGTAGGAGCTATGATAATAGGAATTCCCAATCCTGCATAAAAAGAAAGTTCCGAGGGTTTTGTCCATAAAACATCTGTTTCTCTTAAAGCTTCATTAAAAATTTTAAAATATTCGTCCGTTGTTACCCCAGAAAGTATTTGCACCCCGCCATCTAGTTTTAAATAAGAAATATTTCTTGAAAAATATCTTCTTAGTTCTTCTCTCACGCCAATGGCAACAATAAATCTTAATTTTCTGTTTCTAATTTTATCTTTTAAACTTTTAATTGCTTCCAAACAAATTTCTTTTTGAGCTCCCGCTCCCCCAATGGAAAACATAATCGTAAGCGGATGGTCAGATTTTTCCGGCAATTTTCCCAAAGACCCCTTAACTAACGGCTCATAAACTTTTCTGTACTTTTTATTTGGATCCAAATTCAAGAGTCTATTTCTCATGTCATCTTTCAAAATTTCCAAATCTCTCCCAAGGTTTTCTTTTGGTAGTGGGTATCCGGTAAAAAAAATGCGTTCGGGATTTACTCCATATTGTTTTAGTCTGTCACGAGTCCAGGTATTAGATGCAAAATATTTTATTTTGCTTTTTTTCGGATTTAAAGAAACCCAAGCTCTAGAAATGTCAGCATCACATATTACGCAATATATTTTTTCTGGATAATTAACGGCCTCTGCCATAAAGGCTGGTGTAAAAAAGGTAGACACTAAAGGCAATGGATTTTTCCTAAGCCTTTCAATTAAATCTTTCCCCCAGCCCTTTTTAATAAAATGAAAAACATTTTTTAAAGCAAAATCCGGCCTAGATAAATCTCTTTTTGGGTAATACGTTAAAATTTTCTGAAATCTGTCTAAAATAGAAAATGCTAAATTTCCAAGTATCGGAATCATTTTAAGTCTTGAAATGAATTCGTATATAGCCCTTGTCTGCTCCCAAAACCTTTTATCTTTTTTAGGAATGCCCTGATAACTGTTGGCGCAAATTACTTCACCACCAAAAGCCATATCCTTTAAAGGATATGCTGTTCGCTGGTGACCATAACCCATGTTGGCCGCAATAACCCAAGCCTTTTTTTGACTAGATGGTTTTTTATCTTTTTCCATTACTATATTATACATTATTTATTAAAAAAATTTAACATAGTTGCTAATAACAAAAACACGTGTTAATATATAGTTTGTTCGCGCTGAACGTAGTAAGCGCGAATTAAACGGAACCTTCACAACAAGAGGTGTATTATGTCTGGTAGATTCGCATGTGCGGCGAACTGCATTGACGGTAGGGTCCAAGAAGCTGTAACAACCTATTTGAGAGAAGCATACGGTGTTGACTGGGTGGACATGGTCACAGAGCCGGGCATTAACCTGATTCTCGCCAGAGACACTGATACGGAAGTCGTTTTTAACATCATGAGAAGAATCAGAACTTCTGTCCAAGGTCATGGATCTCGGGTTGTCGCCATTGTCGGCCACCCTGACTGTAAGGGTAATCCAGCCGAAAAAAGCGAGCAAACCGAACACCTAAGAAGAGCGAAGGCCACCACCCAGCAATATGATTTCCACGCTGATATCACCATAGTCCTTCTCTGGGTCAACGACGACTGGAGAACAGTTGAGGTAATTGACCCCACCTGAGAAACCTGCTCTAAAGCAATAGTCCGCGAGAAGTTCTCGCGGCTCTTTTTTTACCTGGAATCACAAACTATACAAAATTTTGTTTATACTTTCTATTCAAATAACCTGTTATAAAAACAATAACCAAATAACAAACCACCAACCAAAACCAATGAATGTTTTGTATGGTTTTCATTGCCCACGGTTGAGAGAAAAAATCTATAACTTTTACAAAGTATGTTAACAAAAGCCAACAAGGAATTGATAAAATCCACCCTAAAGCACTAGAAAAAATACCTGCAACAGAGGTTAGAAAACCAAAAATCATAAGCCAATATACAATTGGCAAAACCAAAAGATTTGTTATTGGCGCAACAAAAGATATATTTCCAAAATTATAAACCATTATTGGTAAGGTAAAAATTTGAGCAGCAAACGTTGTAGAAACAATACCAATTAAATTATCAACTGATTTTTCTTTAAATTTCTTTGTAAAAAGTTTAATAAAGTTTTTAATTAACGGTTCTAAATATATAAGTCCTAAAACTGCTAAAAATGAAAGCTGAAACCCAACGTCATAAATTAAAAGCAAAGGATTTATTAAAAGCATTATTGAGCAAGCTATTGCTATTAATCTAGAACTCATGCTTTGCCTGCCAAATTTTTGAGACAATAAAAATGTTCCACCCATAATTCCGGCCCTAACTCCCGATGGTGGCAAGCCGGTTAAAACAATATAAACACAAACAAAAATTATTGTAATGTAAAACGCCTGCCCACGCCAAAGTCCCATGGCCAACAAAGCAAGTATTATTATTGAGCTCAAAATAACAACGTGTGTGCCGGAAACCGCTATAACGTGGCGAAGGCCCGTAATGTTTAGTTTGCTTTTTAAATCGTTAGTCATTGCCCCATTGTCTCCCAAAATTGTACCTTCTAAAATTGAGCTTTGCGGAGGCAAGAAATTATTTTGGATGCTTTGCCTTATTTTTTGTTTTAAAAACAAAACTTTTTCATATAGATAAGAAAAAACATCATACTCATGCTTTTGAGACACAACCTCGACCTTGGGAAAATTCATAACAGAATAAATTCCGTCTTTCATTAAATAATTTTTATAGCTAAAATCTTCGGTTTCACTGGGCGTTTCAAGCGACCCTGTAAGTTTTACCTTGTCCAAATAATTATATTCTGGATATTTTTTTGTTATTATTAAAACCGTGCTATCGGCAATTTTTACCTTAATTTTTTGAAAAGTGTCTCTAACGTCCGGCTCGTTGGAAATTACGCCGGTTAAAACAACATCTCCCCTCCCATTAAACTTACTTAGTTTATTATTTAAAATACTAAATTCTGAAACCTGGACACGTAAAATTCCAATTAACAAAAACAGCAAACAAAACCCTAAAACAAAACTTATTCTTTTCACAAAAAAAGAAGCAAAAACAACTATAATCCCCAAAAATAAAATCCCCCAAATAAAAACTTGAGGGATTTTAATAAGCGACTCTAATAATACTCCCGCAACAAATGAAAGACAAATAAAAAATAATATCTTAGACGAGGTCATCTAGTTAAAAGCGAGGCAATAAACTTTTTGAAGGCCCAGGTTGACTTGCCCGAAGGGCAAAGCGAGTTCCTGCTTGCCGAAAAAAGTTTGTTGCCGAGCTTTATCTAACTTGGCAAATTTTAAAATGCGGAGAAATTTCTTTTACAATTTGCTCTAGAAATTCTTTTTTAAATGGCTCTATCTTTTCAAATTCCGGATCAATGGTTTTTTCTGCCCTAAAATTTTGCAAATAATAAATTACGTTTTCTCCACCAATCCATTTTGCAATTTCTAAAAAGTCTTCTTTTGTGTGCACTGTATTTACCACGGTTGTACGAAATTCAAAACCTACGTCACCTTTCTTTAAAAACTCCACACTTTCTTTTATTTTGTCCATTGTGATTCCCTCTTCCATAAGATTTTTATAAACAAAGCTTTCCGGAGCAGTTTTTATATCCATAGCAACATAATTTATAAGGCCTGTTTTTACTAAATCTTTTAGCATTTCGGGGTTTGACCCATTTGTGTCTAGCTTTACTGAATAGCCAATATTTTTAATTTTTTCAATAAATTGCGGTAAATCTTTATTTATTGTTGGCTCTCCCCCGCAAATTACAACACCATCTAATTTTCCTTGACGAGCACGTAAAAAATCAAAAAATTCTTTTTCTGAAATCCGAGGTTGTTTAACAATTTTCAAAGGCAAAACTAATTCCGATGAATAGCACCAAGGACACCTAAAATTGCACCCGGCCAAAAAAACTATACAGGCAATTTTGCCCGGATAGTCAATTAGTGTTGTTTTTTGCAATCCCGCAATTATCATATATTTTTTATTTATTACTTAAATGTCTCATGTCACTTCGACTGTCAGGTTACCATATGGTAACCTGAACCTTCAATTACTTTCTATTTTTGTAGGTTTATCTATTTTTGCAAATCCAACATCAGCTTTTTTATATTAACATCCTTTTTGAATATTATAAAATTTCTGCCCATTTTACGAGATTTTATATTTCCCCTCCAAATTCTCTTAAGCACAGACACCTTGCTAATTCCCAGCTCTTTTGCTAATTCGGTTGTTGTATAAAAATCTTTTTCTATTATTATCTTTGTCATTTTGCTTCAGGTTACCATACGGTAACCAAGAATAATTAGCCTTACGAATTATTTTACACACAAACTAGTCATGCGAGTTCTTGCTGATAACACTGCTCGCAATAAATCACTTCTGGTCTGTTTGGTGAAAAAGCTGTAACAACATCCGCATTGCATTTAGCACAACTTCGTTTGTAGAATTTCGGCATATTAAGTTTGCTAAAACGAGCCTGATCACGGCATTTCGGACAACAATCTGGAATTGGAAGATTTAAATTCTTTAAAACATTGTATTCAATTTTAGTAATTTTATATTTTTTAGAACAATTGGTGCAAGATATGACTTCTTTAAGAATAGATTCATCTAACCCTGCAGAATCATCCGGCAAATCATTGCCAGATATTGTAGCCTCTATAACGAGCTCAGAGTCTTCATTCCAAAAATAACCATCTTTAATCGCTTGTTCTTTCGTCTTAGGAAAAAACTTTTGCGCATTGGAGATATTATAAGCAAAATTACTAAATACGGGCGGAAAAAATTCGCCATACAAATATGAACGACCCTCCTTGTCCACGAATGGGTAAACTTTCATGTCTTGAATAATTTTATCGCGCAAACTAAGATATTCCTTCTTCTCGTAAGACTTATTTAAAATTGCATATTGCTTATGTTTTAAATTAATGCAACCAAAATTATTTTTCCCGGATACACACCAAGAAGAATATTCGGTAGCCAAAGCATTCGGGAGACAATAATTAGAAAACTTTACGTCACTAACATTCTCCCCTACGTTGGCTGATTCATAAACAAGTTCTGCTCCATTACCCCAACCAGAATAGTCCATACAATCTTTAACCGAAGCAACCGAAATAAATTGACACCGCTTGCAGTTCTCAGCTCCAGAACAGATATATACTTCTTTAGAGTTTTTTGATTCATAAACATATTCACCCGTTACATCAAGATTAAAACTGTTGCCAGTATAGGATCTATAAGGAAATTTTCTCCAAAATTCTTCAGCTTCTTTTCTAATTTTTTTTATCCCTGAACGCGTATCAAGATTAAATTCTTTTATCTTCTTAAAATAATCGTCTTTAGAATATTTTTGATTGAAAATTTGGTAAGTACCACCGCGCAGATTTACGCAACCGACACAATTTTGACAACCATAACAATTACGAGAAAACCAAATATCTACACAAGAATCACATTCTTCAGAATAAAAAACTCTATAAGACTTATTTTGTCCTATTGATTCATAACAAAGTTGAGAATCTTTAACGCGCAAACAATCGGAAGTATCTTTAACGCCATTTAAAATAGATGAATAACTGACATTTTCACAATAATCGGCCCAAAAAATCATCAAGCAATTCTTTGAATAAGCTATAGCGTTACAGTATTCGCAATTCTCAAGAGTAAGATATGTCGTTTCAAGAGCACAATAAGGAGTTTTTTCGGCAAGTTGTTTAACTTGCTCTAAAAATGAGCGTGTAGGGTCATAGTCTCTAGCATAATCTGACCCATCCCAACTATCGCCCCACCAACAAGGGTTACAATATACCGTAATTTTTTGAGATGGAGGATACATAGAAAGCGTACGTTTACCGCATTTATCGCAATTACGCCAAAAAACTGAATAAGCGTTGATGCTAGCCATTCTTCTAATTAATCGGCACTCAGGACACCAAGTTGGGGCTGGAACTTTTATTTTCTCATAAAACGCAAAATCATCAGGCTCAATTATAAAGCTTTGTTTGCAATTTTGACACTGGCGTGTTTCGGTATTCATCTTTTATTTATTACTTAGATTTTTCATGGCACTCCTACTATCAGGTTACCACACGGTAACCTGAGGTAATTTACTTATGATTTTATTCTATCAAAAAACCACTTTGTTTGGAAGTGGTTTTTTTGTTTTTATGGTTCGAATACAACTTCTTTTACTGGCTCTATTGGAGGAACAAATTCTTTTCTGTCTTCAAACTCTTGTTTTTTTCCTTTGTGCCACTGCTGAACCGGCCTAATGTAACCTACAACCCTTGAATAAACTTCACAAGGCTGTTTTATTGTACATTTTGGACATTCAAAATGTTCGCCTGAAATGTATCCGTGTGTCGGGCAAATTGAAAACGTTGGAGTTAAGGTAATATATGGCAAACTATAATTATCAAATATCTTTCTAACTAAGTTTTTTGCCATATTTGGATCGGAAATATTTTCTCCCAAAAATATATGCAAAACTGTTCCGCCTGTATATTTTGTTTGAATGTCGTTTTGCAAATCGAGGGCTGCAAAAACATCATCTGTAAAACCCACCGGCAATTGGCTTGAATTTGTATAATATGGAACTTCTTTTGTCCCAGAAGTAACAATGTCAGGATATTTTTCTCTGTCGGTTTTTGCTTGCCTATAGCTTGTACCTTCTCCAGGAGTTGCTTCTAAGTTGTATAAGTTTCCTGTTTCTTCTTGAAACTTAATCATCCTATCGCGCATAAAATCTAAAACCTCTATGGCAAACTTCCTACCCTTTTCTGTTGTAATGTCTTCTTCCAAAAAATTAATTAAGGCCTCGTTCATTCCCATAATTCCAATTGTAGAAAAATGATTTCCAAAATAGGTGTTCCTCATTTTTTTCATCTCTTGCAAATAATATCTTGAGTATGGGTAAAGACCTTTTTCCATAAAATCATCAAGCGCTTTTCTTTTAATTTCTAGACTTTCTTTGGCTAGTTCCATTAAACGGCTCAATTTATCAAAAAATTCTGTTTTTGTTTTTGAAGTATATCCAATTCTTGGTAAATTAATTGTAACCACGCCAATAGACCCTGTTTTTGGACTAGACCCAAACAATCCCCCTCCTCTTTTATACAATTCCCTATTGTCTAAGCGCAATCTGCAACACATTGACCTGGCGTCGTCGGGGCTCATGTCTGAATGAACAAAGTTTGAAAAATAGTTAATACCATATTTTGCCGTTGCCTCCCACATTGTTGATAGATTTGGATTGTCCCAATCAAAATCTTTGGTAATTGAAACTGTTGGAATTGGGAAAGTAAATGGTCTACCGGAAGCGTCTCCCTCCATTAACCCTTCATAAAAAGCTTTAATAAACATATCCATTTCCGGCTGAAAATCTGCATAGGTTTCATTTTTAACTTCTCCTCCAATAATTACCGGCTGCTTTGCCAAAAATGACGGTGGTTTAATATCTAAAGAAACATTTAAAAATGGTGTTTGGAAACCAACACGAGTTGGCACCATGCAGTTGTACAAAAATTCCTGCATTGATTGCTTAACTTGTTTGTAATTTAAATTGTCATATCTGATAAATGGAGCCAATAAAGTGTCAAAGTTGGAAATAGCATTTGCTCCAGCTGTTTCACCTTGCAAAGTAAACAAAACGTTAACCAACTGACCCAATGCTGTTCTAAAATGTTTTGGGGGTCTACATTCAATTTTTCCAGAAACTCCTCCAAAACCTTTTACCAAAAAGTCGTACAAATCCCAACCGGCACAATATGGAGCTAATAATTCTAAGTTGTGAATATGGAAGTCTTCGCTGGCGGCAGCTTCTCTTATTTCTTTAGGATAAATTTTATTCAACCAATATTTTTTTGAAATGTAAGATCCAACATATTGATTTAACCCTTGCAAAGAAAAAGTCATATTGGCATTTTCTTTTACCTGCCAATCTATTTCTTTTAGATAACTGTCAATTTTTTCTGAAGATTCGTCAACTGCTTTTGTTGCCTCGCGAATGGCTCTTCTTTGCTCTCTATATAATACATATGCTTTGGCTGTTTCCACCAGGCCTTCCAACATTAACGCTTCTTCAACAATATCTTGAACTTGTTCAACATTTGGCGTTTCCCCTTTTTTAAATCTTCTGTTTAGCAGACTAACAACTTTTTCTGAAACTCTTTTAGAAACTTCGCCGTCTCCTTGGTTTGCCGCAACTACAGCTTTGTGAACTGCTTCTTCAATTTTGCTTTGTTCAAAAACAACGGTTCTCCCGTCTCTCTTTTGAATTTTCTCAATATGATTTTCTAACTTTATTTCTTCTGACATGTTATTTTTTTAATAATCGTATATCTATTTTACTCCGCTAAAAAACCCTGTCAAATCCCTCTTCCAAGACAAAATCTGTGGATAACTCCTGCCCCGTCGTATGACGGGGTGAAACCCAACAAAGTTATGCTAGTTTGGTGGCAATTACAATGATTTTTATTTCTCCTTTCTTAAGATTCTTGTCTTTAACTGCGCCAAAAATTATTTGAGCCCTAGGATCAACGTTTTTTGTAATAACTTTAGCGGCATCTTGAATTTCGTTTAAAGTAACATCGTTTCCCGAAACAGAAAACAAAACTCCTTTTGCCCCTTTCATGGAAGAATCCAACAAGGGAGAACTAATTGCTTTCTCAGCAGCTAAGACTGCTCTGTTTTCTCCAAAAGTTTTTCCAATACCAAACATGGTTTGACCAGAATTTTTCATAATAGACACAACCGAAGCAAAATCTACATTTATTATTCCTGGAACTAAAATTAAATCCGTTATTGATTGCACCGCCTCCCGCAGAATATCGTCACACATTAAAAATGCTCCCTGAACGGTAGTTTTTTCGTCAATAACTTTTAGAAGCTTATCATTTGAAACGATTAATACAGAATCAACTTTCTCCTTTAAATTTTTAAGAGCTGACTCAGCAATTTTTTTCCTTTCTTGGCCTTCAAAAGAAAATGGGGTTGTAACCACTCCAATAGTTAAAATACCCAAGCTCTTTGAAATTTCGGCAATAACTGGAGCTGCCCCCGATCCCGTGCCTCCACCCAACCCGCAGGTCACAAAAACCATATCTGCCTTTTTCCCGCCTGAAAGGCGAGGCTCGCCCAACAGGGCGGCTAAAATTTCTTGCTTTGATTCTTCGGCCGATTTTTTGCCCAACTCCGCGTTCATTCCAGTTCCAAGTCCTTTTGTAATATCCTTTCCTATCAAAATCTTTTTAGGACCACCCTTTCCCTTGGAAAAATATAAAGCTTGGGCATCTGTGTTAACCGCAATCAACTCAATTCCGGCAATATCAAAATTTGCCATTCGTGAAATAGTATTAGAACCAGAGCCTCCAACTCCAATTACTTTAATTACAAGTTGCATTGTTTTTACGCCTACGGTTTGAAAGCTCTAAAGATTTTTTTTAGAATAAAAAATATTTTTTTAAGTATTGAGCTCATTCCTCCGGCACCTCCCAGTATACCTTCTTGCGCGCCAAAATCAACCCCCTCTAAAACTAAACCTGCCACAGTGGCCAAAGCAGGGTCATCTTGTAAGCCCACAATTCCTTTTGGTGTTCCTATTTCACAAGCAAGCTTTAGTGTTTCTTTTGTAAGTTCTTTTATTTTAGGAATCTTAGCTCCACCTCCAGTTAGAACAACTCCACATGGCAAAAGTTCTTGTCTATTAATTTTTTTCAATTCTTTTTGAACTAAGTCTAAAATTTCATCGACTCTTGGCTCTATAATATCTACTAAATTTTTCTTTGTAAAATTAAGCGGAGATGATTTATCAAAAACTTCTATTTTTTTCCTTGACTGTTCTTGTTTGGCTAATTTACTCGCCGAACACATACATGTCCCATGCTGTTTTTTTATTGATTCGGCAATTGCAACTTCTGTTTTAAGACCAATGGCAATATCATTCGTAATGTTGGCTGATCCAATTGGGAAAACAGCTAAGTGTATTAATTCTCCTTCTTCAAAAACTGCTAAAGATGTCGTTGCAGCCCCAATATCAATTAAAGCAACTCCAAGTTCTTTTTGTTGTGGAGTTAAAACAGCGTTGGCTGCAGCCAACGGAGAAGGTATAACGTCATCAATTTGTATTTTAGAATTTAAAACTGCATGAGTCAGATTTACAAAATATTGTTGAAAATAACAAAGCAAAAGAACTTTTGCTTCAAGCCGTACACCTGTCAAACCTTTTGGTTGTTTTATTCCTTTTTGGTCGTCAATTATAAATTCTTTTGAAAAAACATCCAGCACTTCTTCGTTGTGCGGGATATTTATGGCTTTTGTTGCCTGCAAAACTCTATCAATGTCTTCTTCCGAAATTATTTGGTCAGCTCTAGAAACAGAAATTATTCCGTCCGATGGAGTAACATATAAATGACTTCCACCAATGTTTACAAAAACAGATTTAATTTTTCTATTACAATCTTTTTCAATGCCAGCCAATATCATTTGCACATTTTTTGAAGCTTCTTCAACCGAAACAACAGCTCCTTTTCTAAGCCCAAATGAAGGAACTTCCGCATAAGACAAAACTTCCCAATCGTTTCCTTTTCTTTGGGCTACCAATGCTTTAATACTGTGTGTCCCTATGTCTAAACCCGCAACTATATTACCTTTCATTTTAATAAATAAATTTTTTGTTTCGCCTCCATTGTTTTTGCTTCTTTTTTACTTTTTTCATGGTCATATCCGCACAAGTGCAAAATACCATGAATAAAAACCCGCACCAAATCCCGCTCGGCGGGAATTGTGGCGGGCCCTTCAAAATGCCTTTGGCTTTTGTCGGGCTTCACCATCTCTGGACAAATAATCACTTCTCCTAAATAGTTCCCATCTTTTAGCTCAAAAGAAAGCACGTCTGTGGGCTTATTTTTTTTTCTAAACTTTTTGTTAAGCTTTTTTATTTCTTCTTTGCCAACAAAAGCCAGAGAAAACGTTTCTGTTTCTCTATTTTCGCCTTTTAATACAATTTTTGCAACAGTGAAAAAAATCTTTTTATCCACAGCGCGTCCCGTTAAATTATTTATCTCAATCATTCTATCAATTATATCAGATATCTTTATTTAAACAAAAAACCACCGTTCTTTGAAAGGTGGTTTTAAAAATTCTAAATTAAATATTATTATTTTTAACAAATAATTTACCTATTACTATTCCAATTATAAGTGAGGTTACGGCTACAAAAAATCCAATCAAGTAAAGATACATCATTTGTGAATTGCTTAGATTGTTATCGTCATTTTTAGAGGGTACTTCTGGAGTATTAGCTTTTATTTTGTCTGCTTCGAAAACAACCAACGTTCCTTCATTTGGCGTTAACGCAGAAGCGTCTTTATAATAGTTTAAACCAGTCTTATTTAAATTTTCCAATCCGCCAACAACGTGCAAGCTTTCATGTATATATCCTCCTTCCCAACAGTCACCCTTAGTTGAAAGCAATAAAACTATCTTTTTATCAAAGCCAGGGATAGCGTATCCTGCAAAAACAAAGGGTTGTTCTAAATTACAACCGGTTACAGGGAACTCAGCAACTTTTTTATTGTTTTGATAAACTGAAGCTATAAAATTGGCCGATTCAATTTCGTTAATGTCAGGATCAAATTTTTTATAATCTACAAAATTTACATCAACAGAAATATTATTTTTCTTTAAATCAATTAGTACTAAATTTTTAAAACTAGAAGTAATATTATTAATTGCCGAATAAACAGACCCACCTTTTGATATTAGTTTTTCGCCATCGGTACAAGAATAAACCACCTGAGGCCCGCCAGAAGTCAGTGATAATTTCTTTAATTCTGGTGGACACCCTCTTCCACTTGCGGAAACGTTTATATAATAGACAGATTCGTCTTGCGAATTATATTTAAAATCATAAATGAAAGTTGGGCCACCAACAGTAGCTTTTGTGTTACTAGGTAAAAATCCGCTAAAAACTAATGCTAAAAACATTGCTATCAAAACATAATATTTATAATTCATATTTTATATAGTTTAATTATCTATAATTTACTCTACCATAAAGAGCACATCCTTAATAGCTCCAGCTCAAATCCCCCTTGTTGGTTGTTACTTTAATAATCTTCAACCCGCTAAATGTTTGTGCAATTTTTCCAGAAGAATCCCTACCTATTATCTTTGTGTTTTTACCGTCATAGACTGCTAAAACATTATAATTTTTTTTAGAGGTTACAGATTGTGAAAGCATTTTCAAATTCTTGTTTTTGTCATAAAGCCACAAAAATACCATATTATTTTTACTAACATCAACTGAAACATTATTATATTTTAGAGATTTAATTTTAGCCGACATTAAAATTTTTCTATTTTTGTCTTTAAATTTTATTTCTGTTGTATTTCCAGCTTGATCAGTCAAAACAACTATGTCATCTTTGTCGTTTATTAAAATTGCTGAGGTTTCAGAAATATTGTCTATACCCATAAACTTCAAATCCTTTACTTTTGCATCAAACTGAATCACAGCTTCCGGCGCTGTTTTATCTATATTAAAATTTATTACTTGTTCTTGTTCATTATTCCCCGCTTTATCAGTAGAAAAGAACGTTAGGGTGTGCTTACCCTCATCTAAAACTGTAAAATTTGCCTTGCTTCCAACAACTTTTTTATAACCAGTATTGTCTAAATTATAATCAATATTTAAAACTCCAGACAAATCATCTGTTGCTTCAATTTTTACAAAAACTGAACTTCTATAAAAATTTGTTTGGCCAATGGTTCCTTCTATTGTTACCTTAGAAATTGGAGACAACACGTCTGCAGATTCTAGTTCGTCTAATTCTGCCGAAGGCAAAATAGTTGTTGGCTCGTCAGTTGACTTTTGTTTTACAGAAAGAGTCGACTGCTCAGGGCTTGTTGAAGAACTGCTTAAATTAATTTTCCCTATAAGACTTGCTGTAACAGGTAAATTACTAAATACTTCTGTGCTTATAACTTTGCTGTTGTTGATGTTTTGACTTTTAATTGTATAAATTCCAGTATCTGTCCCCTGCATATTTATATCATAAGCTTGACCACTATCTTGTGGAAGATAAATAAATTTATGATCACCCCAAACTTCAAAATCTGCATTTGGAATTTCATTTATTATGTTCCCGTTGGCTAAACCAAGTTTGTGCCCCTGCTCATCTAAAACAAAAATATCAACAGGACTATAAACAATAATGGCTTTGCCATTTAGCTGACACTGGTTTTGATCTTGCGTAACTATTTTTGAATTAACCGGCAGATTACTACCAGAAATTAAGTTTACAATTTTCTGACGAGTCCCGTCTTGGCTTAACAATTTGCTGTGTTCTCCTGAAAGTGCATAATATTTTTTACTTTGATCAATTGGCAAATTTGTAGAGCTTTGAATGGGAACCGTGCCGTCACCAGTTTTAAAATCAACTCTGTCATAATTTGTTATAATTTTTCCAAAAATATTTTTATAACTTTCCTCTAAAAAATTAGTCATTGTGGCGGTTTTACACCCGTCAACCGCATAAAGATCAACTCCATAAGACCGCAAATCTAAATTATCAAAACTATCGGTGTGCAGGTTTTTACCATTTGCAAAAGCTTGCGCATTAAGGCCTTTTTCTGTAACTAAATAATTTTCAAAACCTTGGTAGTTTAAATCAATTTCTTGTGGCTCACTAAAAAGTCCTCCAAAATCAATTTTTGAAACAAAACTGCCAGAATTATTATAATATGTTTGACTTGGCAAAAGGTCATAGGCGCCCGGCATATTTTCAGCAATTTTTTTCATTTCGGCATCGGAAAGTCCAACCGGACCGAAAGACACCCCAAAATTATCTCCTTGCACCAGCCCCTTAATTGCTTTTGGCGCTCCAGTTTCGGGAACTGCCACAAAAATAGCCTTATCTATGTTTCTTAAATTTGGATTATTTTCAATATATTTTTTTACAATTAACCCGCCCATACTGTGAGCTACTACGTTAACCTTGCCGGCTCCAGTTTGTTTTAAAATTTCGTCAATTTTACTTTTCAATAAATCTGAGTTTGTTGTTCCATCGGCGTATTCGCCCGACACCCCATATCTCCAATCATACGGAAAAGTAAATAAATCTTTCCCCTCAATATAACCCTGACTTTTAAATTCATTTATCAACCCATCCGTATAATCAAAAACGTTAGCACCCATTAATTTACTAGCACCAATAACATTAGAAACATAAACACTCGAATCGCTGGGCGTACCATCTTTATTAAACATCAATAAATCCATGAAGCTATCAGTTGAATCTGTAAACATCCTATCTAGATCTGCCCACAACAATTCATCCCCTTTTTTCATCTCTGTCCCGGTTATTCCAGGTACAATTAAAACCGGAGTTTTAGAAAAACCATTCCAGCCGTTTTGCGTTACAAAAGGATAATTGTCCTGTCCACCAACAAAAACATAAGCTGAATCTCCTATGCCGTTACTGTTTAAATCTGTGCCCGAATAATCACTCCAATAATTTCCACCATAGAAAAAACCGTTATCAAAACTATAAATTCCGCCATATACCTCAACACTAAGAATATTATCAACAAAGTTGTTATGGAATACTTTAATATCGTTAGAATCATAGCCACCAAAACCAATACCATTTTGACTAATATTGTTATCAAAAAAATTAATTAAAGATGAGTTATAAAGTCCAACCCCCTCTAATTCATTATCTTTAATATTGTTTTCAGTAAATGTGTTATTGGCAGAATCAAAAAGATCAATGCCATATTTATTAGCGCTTATTATATTTTTACTAATTTCGTTGTTATTTGAATCGTAAAAACCAATACCTTCGTTTTCACTATTAGTAATGGCGTTGCTAACAAATTTATTATTGTTAGATTTATTTAGATATATGCAACCCAAAACGGCTTCTTTGACTGTATTATTGCTAAAATTATTGCTATTAGAATTATCAAAACTAACTCTTCCAGTAATATTATTACCCGTAAAAATATTATTATCTGTGTAATAAAAATAAATTCCATCCCAACTGCTAGAAATTTGATTATTTTTGAATGTAATATCAGAAGAGTATGAAGAAAAAATACTGCCCCAACTTCCGCTTATACTACTGTTTTCAATAGATATTTTCGACGAAGAGCTAATGTAAATGCCATCGTCGCCAGAAATTATACAATTTTTTACATTAACATTATTTACACCAACAAAATTAATTCCATAATAATAGTCGTCACCATTTATTGTGTAACCACCACAATCTAACGTAAAACTACTAGAATCAATTTCAACATAATGATTTATGTCCTTATTTAGGGTACAAGCAGAAGAACCTTCATCAAAAATTCCGTACTCAGAACATTGGCTGGGAAGATACACCGGTCCAAAGTCGGGTTCGGAAACGTCAGAAAGCATTAACAATGAAGAAGAATTTTTAAATTCTGTGTCGGCTACCTCCACAAACCAAATATGATGAAAAACAGCCAAGTCTTGTTTCCAGGTGTAATTGCCTTGTTCGTCGGAAACAAAAACAGCATTATTTTTATAGCTGTCTTGATATTTATAATAGGTTTTATTTGCTTCTAGCCCAACAAGAGTCAGCTCCGTAGAACCAACATCACTACTATCAGATTTAATGTCTAAACTAATTAATTTGGGAACCGATTTCAAAAAAACTTTTACATTCTCCGAGCTTATTAGAATAACATTCAAATAACTACTGTTGTTTATTGAAAAAGATGTTCCCCTCCCCTGAGCCACGCCTTGCATTATGGGTTTTTCTATCAACCGATTGGCTGGCGAAGCGATTATTTCTTTTGGAACAACAACCGCTAAAAAAATTATAAAAGTATAAAAAAACAGTAAAAATTTATTCTTCATGCGCTATTACATAACCAAACTAATATTATTAGATACATAACCAAGAAAAAAAACAAACATTAACCATAATAAAATCATCGCCAAAAGAACTGTCAAAATAATTTTTTTGTTTTTAATACTAATGATGATTAAACCCAAAATGCTTATCATTTCCATAACAAGTATAATAAAAAAATATAATGGATTATTAATAAAAAAACGGCTACCAACAAACAAAGAAGACAGCGTTAGAAAACTTTTTCCAGAATAATTAAGGATCGATGATAAAATAGTTGAAAATAAAATTTCGGGGAGGGCGAACATTGCGATGAAAATCCACATCCATATTTTTTGTATTTTTAACATAATATTTTTATTTTTTAATAATACTTGCCCGCCTAAATGCATTAGCTTTTGGCAGGTTCGTTTATTATACCAACTTTATTAGAGCTTTTACAACGCAACACTGTGGACAACCTAACCCATTTTTTTATTTATAGTCGGGGTATTGTTCGGGAGCAATTCCGTGCATATTAATAACTCTGGGCATTTCCTTAATTTCTTTTTTATTTTTAATATCACGAACTTTTTTAAATATTATTTCAAACATATGACCATCACCGTAATCAAATGTAAAATTTAACTTCGGCATTTTTTTATAATTAATATCACAAACCCTTATTTCGTCTGTTTTAAATGTTGGATGCGGGTCATCTTCCCAGCCTGGAGCAAAAAACGCAATAGATGACCCTGTAAAAAACGAATCCGGTCTTTTTATTTCCCCAGGAAATTCAAATCCGTGCATATGATCGTTTTGCCAATCCATAGATTCAATAATTTTATTTGCTAAGTCATAAAATGTCTGTATGTTTAAAACTTCGATATCTCGCCAAACTGATTTTTTATTAAGATATTTTACTCTAAAAAGATAAATTTCTGCTTCGGTGCCTTTTTGTTCCGTGAAAACACCATTAAATGCTTTTTTATATTCATCATATTTTTTAAGAACTTCGTTCAAATAATCAACGTGCCGATTTTCTAAGATGGCTTCATTTATAACTTTTTTAAAATCCCCTTCCTTAATTTTTAGTTTCATGTCTTTATTTTTCAATTAATTCTTCGACTTTTTGTTTTGCTTCTTCTAATAATTCCTTTGCTTTTTTGCGAGCTTCGTGCGATTTCCTTACCAAATCAGCAATCTTTTGTTGCGTGGCTTTTGGTAAAATTGGCATTTGCAAATTTTTAATTTGTTCTGGTTTCCAGTGAGCAATAACAGAGCCTCCTGCGTCACGTTTAACTTGTGACTTCCCAATGACAGAACTTATACAAAGCGCTAAAAATTCTGGCTCAATATCTTCTTTGGGTTTTAATTTCAAAATGCCACCACAAATTACGCCCTCAACCGATTCTTTTAAAACATAGGCTACACCGGGTGTTGCATCCTTTGTTAATAAAATTTCTCCGACTTTCGGCTCGAAATCTTTTTTTAATTTTTGATACAATTCGTCATTCAGATACTTTTGATCTTTACCAATGATTCCTTCCTTTGAAACGCTACTAACGCGAATAAATAACTTCCCGCTCTCTTGATATGCATCAGCTCCCGGCTCAAAACCTTTTTTCATTGAAACCAAATCTCCCAATTTCTCCGTCTTAACTTTCGCCAGTAAATTATTAAACTTTGATTGAAAATATTCCGCGTCCATTCTGCCGGCCTTTTCCAAATTAGACAAATTAACAATAGAAAACAAATTTTCTTTTCCCTCAAAATCCTTCAATCCTAGCTCTTCCAAAAGCAAGCTCTCGGCTTCAGTGTAAAATTTTCTTGAGATTTCTGTTTGTTTTTGTATCCTTAAAAAATATTCCGTAATTTCCCGTTGTTTTTTTACGTCCAAGGCCGGTACAATAAACTGACCAATCTGTTCAGAATTTAAATATGGTTGAGCATTTCCCGTAACCAGTCTTTGTATTTGTGATTGTCCAAATCTTGACGCAAAAAATAAACCAACAAAATACGGATCAAGTTTTCCGTCTATAATTCTGACACGAGCTATGTTTTGGTTTATATTTCCTTTTTTAATATCGTCCTGAACGATTGCTAATTCTCCGATGGTCGCACCCACCGCCGCAAATAATAAATCGCCGGGCCTTACGGTAGATTTATTGTTTTGTTTGTGAAATTTTTCAGAACAAAAAACCATATCAGAAGTATCAACTAGAATATTAGAAAAGTTTTGAGATCTAAAAAATGGGACTCCAGACTGTTCAAAAATTCCACCTTCTGGAGTTGTTCCATAAGCTATTTCTGCTACTTCCGATAATAATTTTGATTTGTGAGATTTAATTATTGAAAATAAACTTAAATACTCCGGCTGATAATATTCAGCATCCAAACGCAAGGCTCCCCCTAATTGCGATTTTTTAATTATTGAATAAGTAATCATACTTTGTACTTACACATGAAAATTATAAACAAAATAATCAAAGTGACAAGTAGCCAAACTCTTGATTCTTTATGTAAAACTTTATTAGAATGAAATAGAATTGAAATAAGCGTAGCGAAAAAAGAGAGTATTAAGCCCATCCCCAACATGATCAAAAGTATTTCTTCAAAATTCAATGAGCTTATTGCTAAATTTATACTAATGAAAGCAAACCCAAGGATTGCCACAAGAAAACCCATGATTTCTATCAACTTTCCTTGAGATTTATCTACTATTTTTTGCGCGATTTCAGGTATTTCCTTAACTCTTTTGTTAATAATCGTGTGATCAACTAACCTATCTCCTAAAACGGCTATTATATTATTAAAAGCAATATCTTTCCTAAGCCTCACAATATCTCTCATTTTTCCAATTATTTTTCCAGCTTCTTCTGTCTTGCCTTTTAATAACAAATGGTCAAAACAGCTTTTACACTTGTTAAATGCATTTTCGTAGAACGTTTGGTTATTTGGCTCAATTTTAAACGCCAGAAAAGCCTCCTCGACCGATGAACCATAATTCTCCTTATTTTCTAAAAAATGAGAATAAGAATGGTGAAATTCTGGGTTGCATGGGTACTTTTTAATCAATCCCCTAAGAATATCAGCGGCATAAGTTTTATCTGAAGTAAAATAATTCCAAATTATCTCTGAACGAATAAATTGTACTGCCTCATTTTTTTGAAAATCTCCTTTATTCAAAAATCCATTTATTAAACTAATAAATTGTGCCGCATCTTTTTCCTCGAATATCCTCCCAAATTCATAAACTTTCTCTCTCCACCCCTGGTTCCACTCCATACTTGAATACTCTCCCATATCAAGGGCATCTACATAAATATTAAATTCTGCTATAGCTTCAGCATTCTTATCGTTTTTAATTAAATCAACTATATTATTTAATTTTGTTAAATATTCTGTTTTATATGACATACATTAAAAATTAAATTTTTGTTCCTTAGAGAATTTAATAAATGCGTCGGCGATTTCGTCTAAATCGTGGTCTAAAACTTTTCTGCCTTTTTGGTCGTGGATGTAATTTCCGTTTGCGTCTTTTTTATAAATGTAATCGCCAGAATTGTCTTTGCCTGCTTTTTTAGACACAGCCATAAAAATCGGGTAATTTTTTAGTGACTCACCTTCTTCACCACTCCATTTTTGTAAAAACAAAATACTTGTTTTCGTCCCAGTGTGTGGCTTAAAAGTATTTCCGTGCAAACCAACAACCGCCAAAATGCGTGCTTTGGCAAAAAGATATTCACGCACATACTCCATGTTTGTATTATTCAAAACTCCCTGCGGCAAAACAATTGCCATTCTTCCGCTAGGTTTTACCATATCAAGCGTCCTTTCTATAAATAGAATATGGCGTTCAATTTTATTGACTAATTTTCCTTTTTTTCTGCCAAATTCATACTGTCTCAGTAATCCTTGGTCTTTTATTTCTCCTGCAAACGGAGGATTTGTAAGCAAAACATCAAAACCGAAATTCTTAAAACTTTTTTTATTCTCTTCTTCCTCCGCATAGTCCTTAAATTTCTCCAATCTTTGCAATAGCTCACTTCTTGCATGCAATTTATCTGTATCTTCGCCCTGCCATTCTCTGGTATCAAGAGAGTTTAACTTAAAAAGATGGGTTCTGCCGTCGCCAGCAACCAACATTAACGCCCTTGAAACCTTAGCCGTCTCATCAGCAAAATCTATTCCATAAAGATATTCTTTTGCGTAATCTTGCTTTTCTAAATCTGATTTCAAATATTTTTCTCTAACATAATTCATACAGGCAATTAAAAACCCACCCGAACCGCAAGCTGGGTCAATAACATATTCATCTTTTTTAGGATTTAACATTTTTACAGCCATTGCAATTGCATGTCGTGGCGTAAAATATTGACCTTTTTTACCTTTTGCAACTTCAGGGATTAAATATTCAAAAGCTTCGTCAATAACCATTAAGTCCGAACCAAAAAGCTTTGTTTTTTCCATTTCTCCAATAACAATTGCTAAATGTTCTGGAGAAAGACGAATATTATCTTGTTCAAAAAATGTTCCAGGCCACTTTTTGACAGCCAAATGAAATAAACTATTTATGGCCGAAAAAGTTTTATTTGGATCTTTGTATTTCCTAAATAAAATTTCCCTTTCCTCTCTTTTTAAGGCTTCAATCTCGTCAAATAATTTAGCATATATCAACTTAAAAACTTCTGTAAAAACGTCAACGCCGGCATTGGCTAAAACCAATTCCTCAACAATTTTAATAATTCCTTTTAAATCGGTTTTGGGGTCTAAATCATCCAATGTTTTCTTCTCGGCCAGCATATCATCAATGGTCTTATTGGCAGAGGGTATCTCCGGTAAAGTGTCTTCGAAATTGTTTGGATAATTTCTATACAAAATCGTTTTTACTTCTCCATTTGACCAAACGCCAATTTCACAACCTTCTGCATTAAGGTAACTTTTCAATTGATCAATTCCTTTCTCAAAATTCGGTTTCTTAACTTCAATAATAATGTATGGAGTTATTTTGTCATTTTTATATACGACAATGTCGGCCCTAGCAAATTCCTTCGAACCAAAATGAACACTCTTTTCTGTATCCATCAAATCAAAAGAATAACCATAAAACTTATTTAATTTATAAAGCCAAAGTTGTCTAATAATTTCTTCTGGTTTACCATTCTCTTTTGCCTCATCAAAAACAAACCTACTACTCCCCGATTTTAAATCTTTAACATAAAACCTGCCCTTTTCTTTTTCAGTTATCTTCAAAATATTTTCAATATCAAAATCCTTGAATTCTTTCAAACTATAAAGCGCTTCACTATCATGAAAAACTTTATCAATTATGTCTTTTGTTTGGCTTGGTTTTTGAGTTGGCATAAAATTTTTATTTAATGTTTTTCCATGTCCCTTTTTTAAAAACTGAAATTACTTTACCAATAATTTCAGTGTCCTCTCTAAAAGGAATATTTTTATATTTAGGATTTTCTGGCTTCAAATAAACATAAGGCGGTTTGTCATCTGAAACAAACCTTTTTACAGTTCTGTCTCCGGCAACGTTGGCTAAAACTACATCACCGGAAATAAACTCTTTTTGATTTTGGATTAAAACAGCGTCGCCATCGTCAATGTTGGCATTAATCATGGAGTCTCCGATAATTTTAATTAAAAATATATTTTCTTTAAATTGAGCAACATCCGTTGAAACTTCTTGCCACTCACCAGAAACTTCTAACGCGTCTATCGGCGAACCAGCGCTTGCAGAACCTAGCATGGGTATTAAAGGATTTCTTTTCAAAATTTTGTTTCCTAATGGTAAAATAGTTAAACTTCTCGCAGATGCTTCACTTTTTTTCAAAAATTTTTGGTTTTCAAGTTTTGCCAAAAGATCAATTATTGATTGATTTGAAACCACACCTAAACTTTCTCGCATTTCTTCGAATGTCGGAGGATAGCCAGTATCTTTAATATAGTCATAAATTATTCCCAATAATTGTTTCTGTCTTTTTGTTATTTTTTCCATTAAATTATTATAACTGACCAAAAGGTCGGGTGTCAATATTAAAAGCTGTGGATAAATAAAAAAGTTCCAAGCGGGTGCTTGGAGCGGGGACGTGGAGTTACGGTTGTTGGGACTAGTGGGTGGGACTGTGGACAGGGCGACGGCCGGGGAGGGGCAGTTCCAAGGCAATGACGTGCTCTTCGACCGCCGAAGAAACGACGAGCTGCCAGCCATTCCTAATGGCCATTGACTTCCCTGCCATCTTCCTGGGAGACACCTCGCGAACCTCCTGCCAGAAGATGTCGTCAACCACATCCATGCGCTGATGCACCAGAATGTGCTGTGCGGTAGCGGTCACCTCCTCGTCCGTGAGCTCACCGGTCAGCGTCCTGACAATCGCGTCCATAGACTCGTGGCGGCTCTTGCACTCTGCCCACAACTCTTCGCGAAGTTGCTCCCGGACCACGAAGAACTTCTTCAGGAAATCAGGCAGCTCTTCGCCGATTGCCACCTCGCCGGCTTCGAGAGGGGTTCCGGGCGCCACAACGCCTTCCAGATTCACCGCGTTGATCCTCACCCTCAAATCAATCAAATAGTCCAACATATTCAACTCCCATTGTTTGGCTCGTCTACTTCCTGCAACCATGCAGGATTAAGACTTGCCGATGTACTACAAATATATTATAACAAAATTAGCTCATTGTCAATAGGGCCGTAATGGTTCAATACCTTGTAACCACTTTTGCGGTAAAATATATGTATATGTCATATACAAACAATCCCAATCTGCCCCGCGTTCGCGCGGAAGCAGTTAGCTTAGTAAATCAAGGATGGTCAATCCGGAAGGCCGCCAAACACTTCGGATTCAGCCATTGCTCGGTACGTCTATGGTTGAAAAAGAAACCTGTTTACGGCTGGCACGGAAAGATGGAGATTCCCACCCTTTCGTCCCGGCCTAAACACCATCTAAAACAATTAAGCGATGAAAAAATATCTGCGATTGTTAAACAAAGATTGAAACGAAACCGATGCGCAGAAGTTGTTCACCGCGAATTACTGAATCAAGGAATCACAATTAGTTTGTCGTCTGTTAAAAGAACGTTGAAACGACAGGGGTTGATACGCGGTCGTAGTCCATGGAAGCGCTGGCACTTCGCAGAAGCCCGCCCAGAGGCCGTTTTAGCTGGGGATTTGGTTCAAAAATAGATACTATTCACTTTGTAATTGGAGATAAAAAATTCTATGTCTACACGTTAATTGATTTAGCTTCACGCTGGGCATATGCTAAAGTGAGTTTGAGAATCAGCGCCAAAAGAAGTTTAAACTTTGTTAAAGAGGCGTTGCAGTATTCTGGATTTAGTTTTAAAATGATGCAATCTGATCACGGTTCAGAATTCTCAGCTTGGTTTACAGAGAATCTCGGCAAACTCGGCATTGCGCACCGCCATATCCGCGTCAGAAGAAGCAACGACAATGGACACATAGAAAGATTCAATCGTACATTACAGGAAGAATGTTTAAACAAAGTTAATCAAAATCCAAAAGCATTTCAAGAAGCAATAGCCGAGTATTTACCGTATTACAACAACGAGAGATTACACCTCGGATTAAAATTCTTAGCTCCACTCGAGTGGTTAAAAGCTATTGGTTAGAGAACGT
>Ga0247841_10000877_pt1 | contig 74039 bp, 82 predicted proteins | sample LaCruzMarch2015__2_FD_192410 | JGI IMG/M metagenome (GOLD analysis project Ga0247841, IMG submission 192410) | Freshwater microbial communities from meromictic Lake La Cruz, Castile-La Mancha, Spain - LaCruzMarch2015_18m | ecosystem: Environmental > Aquatic > Freshwater > Lake | place: Spain... | reverse complement strand
GAGGGTAGAGAGTGGGACGGACAAGATCTGCGGGGAGACTAATCGGGAAGAAACGATGGGCGAGTGTGGGCGAGTTATTCATTTTGAAACGGTTGGCGTGGCGGGGCGAGAGCGAGTGGGACGGACGAGAAAGACGGACTGAGCGGGGTGTGTGGAAATACTTTTGCGAGTGGGCACGGGGAAGAGTGCGGGTGTGAACGAGTGAAGAAAATACTGTCGGCGGGGCAAAAACGGTGGCGGGGCGAAAATGGTGAGCGGGGGTGGTTTGTTCAATTTGAAACGATTTGAAAGGGTGGTGGGCGAAAGTTTGTTAAGCGGATTTTTTGGAAGAGCGAGATTAGTGGGCGGGAATGAGTGCAGAGTGTGCGAAAAAAGTGGGCGGGAAAAAACGATGGGCGAGATGTAGTGTGAGAGTTGTGGACGAAGTTGCAAAATTTTTAAATGGCTTGTGTAGAATTGGGCGAGTGCGGTTTTAAAGTGGGGCGAGAGTGTGCGGTGCGGGGTTTGACAAAAACGGCGGTTTGCGGGTTTGATAGGTTGAGCGGTGGGTGGGGCAAAAATGGTAAGCGTGCGGGTGGGACGAGAGTAGAGAGCGAGAGCAGTGGGCTATCGGGGTGAAAAAATTGAGCGGGTGGACGAAGCGGGGTAAAAATGGTGAGCGTGGCGAGGGCGTTGGAACGGACGAGAGCGGTGGGGCGGGGTGAAAATGGTAGGGGCGAGTGAGGTGAGAGATGTGAGGAGAGCGGGGATGGGTGCGTCTATATTCGATAATGATTGTCCATTTGGATATGTAAAATTCGATTATGTGGCGATTATGCGGCGATTTTGTGGCGGTATGGGGTGTTTTGGGACATTATGGGGGTGTTTTGGGGCGTTATGTGGCGGTTATGGAGCGTTATGGGGTGTTTTGGGGCGATTTTTGGGGATACATTGTCGATTTTAAGACGAATTTAGTTTCAGGTTTATTTTTTGAAAAGATTTATATGTGCAAATTGCACAAACTTATAAAATGTGAAAATATTGGCATTTTTATTGAAAAAAAGATGTTGACTAATTGCTTGATGTATAGTAAAATCAACTCACCTAGAAAAATGGGTTGAAACGCAAAGTTACTATTTTTAGCAACAAAAATGGAGAATTTGTGTGGACAAGTTTGAATATCAATTCAAGCGAACTGACGAAAATCTGTAACAAGATTTTTTTTAAAGAGTTCAATATATGAAACACACGGTAAAGTGTATTGAACGCGTCGGTATGGGTAAAGGAGAATGTATGGCAACACAAAAAATTAGAATTAAATTAAAATCGTATGACCACAACTTGATTGATTTAGCCGCATCGAGAATTATTGAAACAGCGATTAAATCTGGCTCACAAGTTGCAGGTCCAATCCCACTCCCTGTGGTTAAGGAAGTGGTGACAGTCATCAGAGCACCTCATAAATATAAGGATAGTCGTGAACAATTTGAGATGCGAACTCACAAGAGGATTATTGATATCTACACGCCATCGAGCAAGGCTGTGGACGCACTTATGAAACTGGATTTGCCAGCGGGCGTTGATATCAACATAAAACTATAAAGGTCGAAAGGAGAGAGAAAATGGAAAAAGCAATTCTTGGAAAGAAAATTGGAATGACACAAGTTTTCGACCAAAACGGAATAGTAACACCAGTTACAGTTGTGCTTGCAGGGCCTTGCACTGTTGTCCAGAGAAAAACCGTGGATAAAGATGGATATGATGCAGTGGTGGTTGCTTTTGAAGAAGCAAAAGAAAAGAGCAAGAATAAGGCAGAACTTGGGTTGTTTAAAAAGACAAACATTGCGCCAAAGAAACATCTTAGAGAATACAGACTTGATGATTTCGCAGATCTTCAAGTGGGGAGCGAGATTAAATGCTCCGTTTTTAAGGAAGGCGAAGCCGTTGATGTGACTGGGATTTCAAAAGGTCACGGATTTAGTGGCAACATCAAAAGATGGAATGGCAGAAGACTTAGAATGACTCACGGCACAGGGCCTGTGCACAGACAAGTTGGTTCGCTGAGTGCAAACTCAACCCCAAGCAGAGTCTTCAAAAATCACAAAATGCCGGGGCAGTTTGGTGTGGACAAGACAACGAATATCAATTTAAAAGTCGTGAAGGTTGACGAAGACAAAAATGTTCTTCTTATTTCGGGAAGTGTTCCCGGGAATAAAAACAGTCTTGTGTCAATTCGCAGTGCAGTTAAAACGCAAAAATAAGGAGTGATTTAAAATGCCAAAAGTTAAAGTTTATAACACAAAAGCAGAGATTGTTGGACAAATTACTCTTTCCGATGAAGTGTTCGGTTGCGAGTATAACGAGCCCCTCATTCATCAAGTGGTGGTGGCTTACAACAACAATCAAAGACAAGGGACAAAGTCTGCATTGCTTCGTGGTGAAGTGAGAGGACATGCTAAAAAACCTTGGAAACAAAAAGGCACAGGCAGGGCAAGACAAGGCTCAACAAAGAGTGCACAGTGGAAGGGTGGCGGAATTATATTCGCACCAAAGCCACGAGATTTTTCACAAAAAATTAACAAGTCAATGAAGACATCTGCTTTCAAAAGTGCAATCAGTGCAAAAGTGGCAGACAACGAAGTTTTTGTTCTTGACAATTTGGCAGTGGAACAACCAAAGACAAAATTTTTTCAAGAGATTTTGAACAGTTTTGAAGTTGGCTCAAAAAATGTGATGTTTGTTTTGAGTGAAAAAGACGAAAACGTCATTCGCTCGGCTGGAAACATTCCAAATGCTTGCATCACTTATGCCGATGTGCTTGGAACATATGACATCGTTTCAAACACAAAACTTTACATTACAAAAGATGCAATTAAAAAAATTGAGGAGGCTTATAAACAATGAACGCCTACGATATTATAAAGAAACCGCTCTTATCAGAAAAGAGTTATGCAACAATTCACGACAAAAAATACACTTTTATTGTGGACATCAATGCAAATAAAATTCAAATCAAACAAGCGGTGGAACAGATTTTTAAGGTTAAAGTGAAACAAGTGAACACTTTAATTGTGAAAGGAAAACTCAAGACTCAAAACACAAAACAGGGCAGAAGTGTTGGCAGAACAAGTGACTATAAAAAGGCGATTGTTTGGCTCACAAAAGAAAGTAAGCCTATTGAATTTTTTGAGAGTTTAAACTAGGAGGAGTGAAGAAAAATGGCAATTATTAGACATAATCCAACAACACCGTCACAAAGATTTATTTCGACAGCAGACTTCTCTGTGCTCACAAAGAAAAAACCCGAGAGAAAACTTCTTTCCGTGAAAAATAATCATGGTGGAAGAAACTGTCAAGGAAAATTGACTGTCAGACACATTGGTGGTGGAAATAAACAAAAATACAGAATTATTGATTTTAAAAGAAATCACGACGACGTGCCTGCAAAAGTGGAAGCGATTGAATATGACCCAAACAGAACGGCAAACATTGCGCTTCTCGTCTATGCAGATGGCACAAAATCATATATTCTTGCCCCTGTTGGCTTGAACGTTGGCGACAAAGTTATGAGCGGGGAAAACATTGAAGTAAAAGTCGGGAATTGTATGCCTCTTAAATGTATCCCTGTGGGAAGCGTGGTGCACAACATCGAACTTCGTCCAAATCAAGGTGCTGTGATCGCAAGGTCAGCAGGCATCTCGGCAAGGTTTATGGCAAAAGAAGGCAATTATGCCACTTTAAAAATGCCAAGTGGAGAGATGAGAATGGTGCCAGTGAGTTGCAGGGCAACTTTGGGACAAGTGGGAAATGTTGAACACGAAATCATTTCCATTGGAAAAGCAGGAAGAAAAAGACATATGGGCGTTCGTCCAACAGTGCGTGGCTCAGCAATGAACCCTTGTGATCACCCTCATGGTGGTGGCGAAGGAAAAGCACCTATTGGTCACCCTGGTCCAATGACTCCTTGGGGCAAACCTGCTCTTGGATATAAGACAAGAAACAGAAAGAAGAGCACTGGTAAGATGATTATCAGTAGGAAGAAAAAGTGATAGGGGGAAGTAGAAAATGAGTAGATCATTAAAGAAAAAACCATTTGTGGAAGAGAGATTGATGGGCAGAATTAAAGAACTTAACGAATCTAACACAAAGAAACCTTTAAAAACTTGGTCGAGGGCTTCGGTCATTTATCCTGATTTTGTTGGACATACCATTGCTGTTCATAACGGCAAAAAGCACATTCCTGTGTATTGCACTTCCGAAATGGTTGGGCACAAACTTGGTGAATTTGCTCCAACGAGAACATTCAGAGGACACGGCTCAGATAAGGCAAAAACAAAATAAGGAGAAGAAAAATGGCAGAAAGAGTTAAAGAAGAAACAATTAAAACAAACGAAACTCAAGACACAAGACCAAACGCTATTGCAAAGTATTTAAGACTAAGTGCTTCGAAACTTAACATAGTGATGAATCTTGTTCGGGGCAAAAAATATGCTGACGCAGTTGCTATTTTGAAGAACACTCCAAATAAAGCAGCCGGAATGATTTGCAAAGCAATTGAATCTGCCGGAGCAAATGCCGAAAATAACAAGGGGCTTAATAAGCAAGACTTGTTTGTGGCTGAACTTTACTCTGGTCAAGGTGCAACATACAAAAGACAGAATATTCGTGCCAGAGGCAGAGTTGACCAAATTTTGAAGAGAACTAGCAATATAACAGTTATATTGGATATGGTTAAGTAAGGGAGAGAGCAGAATGGGACAAAAAGTTAGTCCAAACGGACTTAGAATTGGAATTAATAAGGGTTGGAACTCTTTGTGGTTTGTGAAGAAAGCAGATTATGCTAAATTCATTAAAGAGGACAATGTCATCAGGACTTTCATCAAAAAGAAATATTACGCATGTGCTATTTCTAAGATTATGATTGAAAGAACTGCAAAAAGAATTGTTGTCAGCATCTACACTTCTCGCCCCGGCATTTTGATTGGTCAAAAAGGCGCTGGTGTGGAAAATCTTAAAAAAGAAGTGACCGACATCACAAAGGCAGACTCAGTTTCCATCAATATCAAAGAAGTTAGAAATCCAGACACAGATGCAACGCTCGTGGCAGAAAGTATCGCAAGCCAGCTTGAAAAGCGTGTCCATTTCAGACGTGCTATGAAAATGGCTTTACAAAAGGCAATGAAAGCAGGGGTGAAAGGTGTGAAGACAATGGTTGCTGGTCGACTTGACGGAGCAGACATTGCAAGAACTGAACACTATCATCAAGGCAGTTTGCCACTTCAAACATTAAGAGCCGACATCGACTATGGCTTTGCGCAGGCAAAGACAACTTTTGGAATGCTCGGCGTTAAAGTTTGGATCTATAATGGAGAAATTTTTTCAAAAAAGACTTCAAAGGAGGTAACGAAGAATGTTGATGCCTAGAAAAGTTAAGAGAAGAAAAGTCCAAAAAGGCAGAATGAGAGGCAAGGCAACTCGTGGGAACAAGCTTGCGTATGGCGACTATGGAATGATCACCACAGAGCCTTCATGGATTACCTCAAACCAGATTGAATCTGCTCGTATAGCCCTCACAAGAGTTGTTAAGGCAACAGGCAAAGTTTGGATTGACATTTTCCCAGACAAGCCAATCACAAAAAAACCTGCCGAAACTCGAATGGGAAGCGGAAAGGGAAACCTAGAATATTGGGTGGCGGTTGTTAGACCCGGGAGAGTGCTGTTTGAAGTGAATGGTGTGAGTTTGACTGTTGCAAAAGAAGCAATTCGACTTGCAGGGCACAAGTTGCCATGTGACACAAAATTCATTACCAGAGAGGGTTTGACAGCAACTGCTCCTGCTCAAAAGAAAGTTAAAGAACCCAAAGTGGAAGGTGGTGCAGAAGAATGAAAATAAAAGATATTAGAAGTTTGACCATCGATGAATTGAATTCAAAGTTGGTGTCTGTGAAAACAGAGTTGTTCAATCTTAGATTTCAACACGCAACGGGAAACCTTGCGAATCCAATGCTTTTGAACTCTTTGAAAAAAGACATTGCTAAAATTAAAACTGTTCTTACCGAAAGAGAAATGAATATCAATGTAGATGTTAAAAAGACTAAGGCATAGGAGAGAGAATGATGGAAGAGATAAGAAATAATAGAAGAACAAAAATTGGCGTGGTTGTTAGCGACAAAATGCAGAAAACTTGCGTTGTGTCCGTCACTTCAAATGTGAAACACCCACTCTACAAAAAAGTCGTTAAAAATACCAAGAAGTTTAATGTTCACGATGAACTCAATGAATGCAAAGTGGGCGATACCGTTGAAATTATGGAAACTAGACCTCTGAGCAAAAACACCCATTTCAGACTTCTTAGGATTATTGAAAAGGCAAAATAATAGGAGGAAATAAACATGATTCAACCACAAACAAAGTTAAAAGTTGCCGACAACACTGGTGCGAAAATCATTATGTGCATCAGAGTGCTTGGTGGGTCTTTTAGAAGAAGTGGAAACATTGGTGATGTGATTATTGCCTCTGTTAAGAAAGCAACCCCCGGTGGAGTTGTTAAAAAAGGTGACGTCGTTAAGGCAGTGATAGTCAGAAGTGTTCGAGGACTTCAAAGAGTGGACGGCTCTACAATTAGATTTGATGACAACGCTGGTGTCATCATCGATAGTCAAAAGCAACCACGAGGAACTCGTATTTTTGGGCCAGTTGCTAGGGAACTGAGAGAAAAAGGTTATATGAAGATCGTTTCTCTTGCTCCTGAAGTTTTGTGAGGAGGAACGTAGATAATGATAAAGATGAAGATTAAAAAAGATGATATGGCACTCGTTACTGCTGGAAAAGAAAAGGGCAAAGTCGCCGAAGTGATGGAATGTTTCCCAAAGGAAAACAAACTGATGCTTAAAGGTGTGAACATTGTTGTCAAGCACAACAAGCCTAAGTCTGCCCAAGATAAAGGCGGAATTGTGAAGAAAGAGGGAAAAATTGAAGTGAGTAATGTCATGGTTGTTTGCCCTGTTTGTCACAAAGCAACGAGAGTTAAGATGGGACTTAATGCAAAAAATAAGAAAGTTAGACTTTGCAAAAAGTGCGGTGCATCACTTGATAGTGGTGTGAAGAAAGTTGTTGAAAAGAAAGCGACTGCTGTGAAAACCATTGAGGAAAAGCCTGTTAGTGAAGAAAAACTTGCAAAAGTTAGCGAAGTTAAAGAAGTGAAAAAGACTCCTGCAAAGAAAACGACAGCAAAAACGACAGCAAAAACTTCTTCAAACGTTTTGACGCAAAAACACGAAACAAAGACTAATGTTAAGGCAACAAGAGCAACAACTGTTAGAAAGTCGGCTAGCACTGCCAAAAAAATTGGTGCGAAATAGGAGGATAAGATGGCAAAAGAAATAGTTAAAAAAGAAGTCGTGAGGCTTCGTGATTATTACAGAAAGACTATTATCCCTGCAATGCAAAAAGAATACAACTATAAAAATGTTATGGAAGTTCCAAAACTTGACAAGATTGTGGTTTGTATGGGACTTGGCGAAGCGAAAGACAATTCAAAGAGTTTCAATCTTGCACTTGAAGAACTTGGGCTCATCACAGGGCAAAAGGCAGTGCCAACCATTGCAAAAAAGTCAATCTCCAATTTCAAACTTAGAGAAGGACAAAAAATCGGTGCAAAAGTGACTCTTCGTGGAAGTAAGATGTATGAATTTTTAGACAAACTTATTTCCATCGCTCTTCCAAGAGTGAGAGATTTCAAGGGAGTGAATGTCAAGGCTTTTGATGGCAGAGGGAATTTCGCCTTAGGCATCAAAGAGCAACTCGTTTTCCCAGAAATATCATTTGAAAAAGTCGAAAAAGTCAGAGGTATGGATGTTATCATTGTTACCACTGCCAGAACGGACAAAGAGGCATTTACACTTCTAGAATTATTTGGAATACCCTTTGCAAGAAAATAATTTTTTTAAAAAAAAAGGAAAGATAAAATGGCAAGAAAAGCATTGATCAACAAGCAACAAAAAAAGCAAAAATTCACCACGAGAGAATATACGAGGTGTTCCATTTGTGGACGTCCTCACGCAGTTCTTAAAAAGTATGGAATTTGCAGAATTTGTTTTCGAAATTTGGCTTACAAAGGTGAAATTCCCGGCGTTAAAAAGTCTAGTTGGTAAAAGAGGAGAAAGAAAATGATAGTTACAGATCCAATTGCAGATATGCTAACCCGTATGCGTAATGCGCTTACAATAAAGAAAGATGAAGTGTTTGTTCCTGCTTCAAAAACAAAAAACGCCATTACAAAAATTCTTTTTGATGAGGGTTACATTGAAAAGTATGAAATTGTTGATGACGGGAATTACAAATCTATCAAAATAACTTTTAAATATGGTCCTAGTGGAGAAAAAGTTATTCAAGGGCTGAAAAGAATTTCAAAACCGGGGCTTAGGGTCCACGCAGAATGTCAGGACATTCCAAAAGTTTTGAATGGTCTTGGGATAGCAATAGTTTCAACAAACAAAGGTATTATGACGGATAAAGAGGCAAGAAACCAGAATGTTGGCGGAGAAGTCTTGGCTTTCGTTTGGTAAGGAGGAGAGAGAAATGTCTAGAATAGGAAAAAAACCAATCGTGATACCCGCTGGAGTTACTCTTACAGTTGACGGTGATAACGTGGTTCACGTGAGCGGAAAACTCGGCACAATGTCACAAAAAGTGGACAAACTTGTCAAAGTGGAAGTGAAGGGAAACGAAGCCATTATGTCAATAGATTCGGATAGTTCACAAGCGAAAGCAAAACACGGACTTTTCAGAATGCTTGTGGCAAATATGGTGGAAGGTGTCCACAAGGGATTCACCAAAAAACTTATCATTAATGGCGTTGGCTATAAGGTTCAAAAACAAGGCAACAAGATTGTTCTTAATGTTGGATTTTCTCGCCCTTCTGAAGTGGTGGAAGAAAAAGGGATTACTTTTGATTGCCCAGATTTACTGTCAATCATCGTGAAAGGCATCTCGAAAGACGAAGTTGGAGAGATGGCTTCGAAGATTAGAAGCATCAGACCTGTGGAACCATATCACGCATATGGAATTAGATATAGTGATGAAGTGGTCGTAAGAAAAGTCGGCAAAGTTTCCGGAAAGAAATAAGTTTAGGAGATTTAAAAATGATTAATAAAAGAAATAAAAATGTTCAAAGACAAGTTCGTCATCTAAAATTGAGGAAGAAAGTTTTTGGAACAAACAACACACCTAGACTGAACATATATAGAAGTTCAACAAACATCTATGCTCAAATTATTAGCGACGAAACAGGCAAGACAATGTGCTCTGCTTCAACACTAACAAAAGAAATTGCTGAAAATTGCAAGGGAAAACTGAAAACTGAACAGGCTTTTGTTGTGGGCGAATATCTCGGGCATTTGGCTTTGAAGTCAGGCATCAAAGAAGTTGTTTTTGATAGAGGTGGATACCTTTACACTGGACGAGTGCAACAACTCGCAGATGGTGCAAGAAAGGCAGGTTTAAAGTTTTAATGGAGGAAAATATGAAAGACGAAGTTTTACAAGAAAACATCGAAAGCAAATTGGAAGCAGAGGCTGTAAGCCCTGTGGAAAGTGTTGCGGTTGAAACAGTGGACGAAGTTAAAGAAGAAATCAAACCTGCAAAAGCAGTTAAAACTGAAAAAACAACTTTGAGGACAGCATCTTCGGTTAAACCTGACAATAAAAAGTTTGACAAAAGGCGTCCAGAAAAACCTGCCAGTCGCCGTGAGGACAGCGAGTTTGATAAAAAACTTGTGGAAGTCAGGCGTGTCACAAAAGTTGTGAAAGGTGGCAGAACGATGAGATTTAGTGCTCTTGTGGTTGTTGGAAACAAGAAAGGCTTGGTGGGCGTTGGTTGCGGAAAAGCAAACGAAGTTCCAGAGGCTGTGGAAAAAGCAACTGCAAATGCAAAAAAGAATTTGATTTCTGTGCCTATTGTCGGCACAACCATTCCACACAAAGTGGTGGGGAAATTCAGTGCTTCAAGAATTTTAATGTTCCCTGCACCAGAAGGAAAGGGAGTTATCGCTGGCGGAAGTGCAAGAGCAGTTGTGGAACTTGCTGGGATTAAAGACATCGTCACAAAAGCACACGGCTCAAACAACAAAATTAACGGAGTTAAAGCAACCATTGATGGCTTAAAACAACTCAAAACTCGTGAAGAGATAGCCTCTCTTCGTGGCAAGAAGATTGAAGAGATTTAATTCGCTTAGGGAGAACAAAATGGAAAAGAAAAAACAGATAAACAAAGAAACAAAAAAATTGAAAGTCACTTATGTTAGAAGTGTTATTGGACTGAATAAAAATCAGGCTAAAATTTTGGAGGCTTTGGGTTTGACCAAACTGAATGCAACAAAAATTTTCCCAGACAACGATTGTATTAAGGGAAGTTTGTTCAAAGTTAGGCATCTAGTGAAAGTGGAAGAAATAGACTAATTTCACAAAAAATTTTCGCAAAAGGAGAAATATTATGAACATTCAATCATTGAAACCTGCTGAAAACTCTCGCTTTAAACATAAAAGAGTGGGACGTGGAATGTCAAGCGGTTCTGGTAAAACAAGCGGAAGAGGCACAAAGGGTCAAAATTCAAGAAGCGGTGGCGGTGTTCGTGTTGGATTTGAAGGCGGACAAATGCCTCTCATCAGACGACTTCCACGACGTGGATTTAACAACAAGATTTTCGCAAGAGAATATTCCATTGTCAATGTGTCAGACCTCAATAAATTTGATGAAAAATCGGTTGTTGATGGCACGGCTCTTTTGGAAAAAGGGATTTTATCTAAAATTGAAAAATATGGTGTTAAAATTCTTGGAAATGGCAAACTTGAAAAATCATTAACTGTTAAAGCAAGTAAATTTTCAGTGGCAGCAAAAGAAAAAATTGAAAAAGCAAACGGAACAGTTGAGGAGGTATAATGTTTAAAACTCTTAAAGAAGCATTTAGAATTAAAGATGTGAGAAAAAAGATTTTAATCACACTTCTTTTACTTCTCATTTACAGAATTGGTTGTTGGCTTCCAATACCCGGCATCACTCTTGGAACATATCAAGACGCAGTGTCAAGCGGTGGCGATTTCCTGTCAATCATCAGTGCTGTGAGTGGTAGCGCACTTTCAAACGGAGCAATTTTGGCTCTGGGCGTTGTGCCGTATATCAACGCATCGATCATCATTCAACTCTTAACTGTTGCAATTCCATCTCTTGGCAACCTTTCTAAACAGGGAGAGGAAGGCAAGAAAAAGATGGCTTTCTACACAAAGATTTGCGCTTTAATCCTTGCAATTGTGCAAAGCGTTGGCATCGTCATTGGCTTTGGCACAAGCAGCTTGGCAACTACAATTTTCTTTGGGTCAGAGATTTTAACGGGTGCCCTCGTGGTGTGTGTGCTCGTTGCAGGAGCAATGTTCACGGTCTGGCTTGGCGATAAGATTACTTCGCTTGGCATTGGAAATGGACTTTCGCTTTTGATTTTCGTTGGACTTTTGTCCTCCGCTGGTCAGGCAGTTTACAGCAACATTGCAGGCATTTCATCAACAAACCTTGAAAACATTTGGATTCTTCTCATTTTCCTTGTTGCACTCGTTCTCATTTTTGGGTTTATTGTCCTTATCGACAACACAGAGCGGAGAATTCCCGTGCAATATGCAAAACAAATTAAGGGAAGAAAGATGTATGGTGGTCAAAACACCAACATTCCAATCAAAATTAACGCCTCGGGCGTTATGCCAATCATCTTTGCAACGGCTTTCATCAGTTTCCCTCAACTCATAATGAGCATTTTCTGGTATAGCACAGAAGAGGGGAGCGCATATATGTGGTATGCAGAAAATCTTGGAGCAGGAACGTGGCTCTACACGGTGCTCGTTGCAGTGTTAATCTTGTTCTTCTCATATTTCTATTCTCAAATCAGTTTCAATCCGGAAGACGTTTCTAGGCAAATTCAGCAAAATGGTGGATTTATTCCGGGATATCGTGCGGGCAAACCAACTGCGGACTATTTGAAGAAAGTTTCAAACAGGATCACTCTTTGGGGAGCAATATTCCTAGGACTCATCGCCCTTGTGCCAACAATTATTTTCAATCTTATTGGAACAAGTGGCTCGCTCGTTAATGCTTTCAGTGCCACGGGACTACTCATCGTCGTGTCGGTCGCACTTGAACTTAACAAACAACTTGAAGCACAACTTTTGATGAGAAACTACAAAGGATTTTTGAAATAGGAGAAAAGTATGAAAATTGTTTTACTCGGACCTCCTGGAAGCGGGAAAGGCACACAAGCACAACTCATCTGCGATAAATATTCAATTCCACACATTTCAACGGGCGATATTTTTAGGAAGAACATTTCTGAAAACAGCGAACTTGGAAAGAAGGCAAAAGAATACATCAGCGTTGGTTCGCTTGTCCCCGATTCACTCACAATTTCCATTGTGAAAGACCGCTTGAAAGAGAAAGATTGCAAAAAAGGTTTTTTACTCGACGGTTTTCCAAGAAATCTATATCAAGCACAAGAACTTGACAAGATGGCGGAGATTGACAAAGCGATTATGATTAACATCAGTGATGACGAGATTATAAGACGCTTGACAGGACGCAGAATGTGCAAAAAATGTGGCAATCCCACTCATATTGACTGGCTTAAAGATGGGAAATGCGAGAAGTGTGGCGGAGAAGTTTACATTCGAGAAGATGATAGCCCCGACATTGTTAGGGCAAGGCTAGAAAAACAAAAATTGCCACAGGAAGTTCTCAAATTCTATAAAAGCAAAAAAGTTTATGAAATTGTTAATTCAGCACAGAGAAAGGAAGATGTTTTTGAAAGAATTGATAAAATTCTTAAAAAACTAAAATAAAAGGCAATTTTAATGATTAAAATTAAAACAGAAAAAGAGATTGAACTTTTAAGAATTGCTGGAGAAATAACCCGTAACACCCTGCTTGAAGTTGAAAAATATGTTAAGGTGGGTGTTACAACAAAACAGCTAGACAAAATTGCATATGACTTCATCACAAAAAACAATGCCAAACCATCATTTTTGCACCTTGGAGGTTTTCCTGCCACCATTTGTGCGTCTGTTAATGAGGTTGTGGTTCACGGGTTCCCAAACGACACCCCACTTGAAGAAGGCGACATCATAAGCATTGATGTTGGGGCTTGCTTTAAGGGATATCACGGTGACAGTGCGAGGACTTTCCCAGTGGGGAAGATTAGCGCAGAAAAACAGAAACTTATTGATGTGACAAAGCAAAGTTTCTTTGAAGGCATCAGGAACATAAGAGCAGGAAAAACAGTTGGAGATATTTCATCACAAGTCCAAAATTATGTCGAAAAATTTAATTTTGGAGTTGTGCGAGATATGGTTGGGCACGGTGTGGGAAGAGCATTACACGAAGACCCCGAAGTGCCGAACTTTGGCTATGCAGGGCTGGGGCCAAGGCTTAAAGCAAATATGGTGATTGCGGTTGAGCCGATGGTGAATATGGGGACATATGAGGTGACAATGAAGGGCTGGAGTTGCAAAACAAGCGACGGACTGCCATCTGCGCACTTTGAAAACACCATATTGATTACAGAGAGCGGAGTGGAGATTTTAACTTAAAAGGAGTTTTTTGTGCAAGAAATTTTAAGTGTTGTAGAGGCGAAAATGGGACACGATGTGGGAAGATTGTATCTCATCACAAAGCTTGAAGGCGAATTTGCCTATGTGTGTGACGGGGAATATCGGCTTATCGCAAACCCAAAAAAGAAACGGCTCATTCATCTAAGAGATGTCCACGAAAAATTTTCGCACGACAAACCTTTAAAAGATTTGCAAGATTTTGAGATTAAAACTTTTCTGAAAGGCATTTCGCACAAAGATTGAACTTTCAAGCCAAAAAAAAGGAGAATTTATGGCAAAATCAGATTGTTTGGAAACCGAAGGAATTGTAACCGAAGTTTTGCCAAACGCAACGTTTAAAGTTAAACTTCAAAATGCTCATATCATAACCTGCTACATTTCTGGAAAACTTCGAATGAATTTCATAAAAATTCTTGTGGGAGATTCCGTGAAAGTGGAAATGAGCCCTTACGACTTGACAAAGGGCAGGATCACTTGGAGAAGTAAGTCGAACTAATTTGAAAAATTAAGGAGAAAAAAAATGAAAGTTAGACCATCAGTTAAACCAATTTGCGATAAGTGCAAAGTTATCAAAAGAGAAGGCAAAGTAATGGTGATTTGCAAAAATAAAAAACATAAACAGACCCAAGGTTGAGATGTCGAAAATAACATTTCTGTGGCGGCTGGTTAGTCCTTTTGAAGAAAAAGGCACATTCACAGAGTGAGAATATAAAAAAAATTTAATTATGGAGGAATAAATATGGCTCGTATTGCTGGTGTTGATTTACCAAACGAGAAAAGGCTTGAAATTGGGCTCACCTATATTAAAGGTATCGGCAGAGTGACAAGCAACAAAATCTTAATAGAAACAAATATTAGTGGCGACATTCGTGTGAAAGATCTTAATGAAACACAAGTGGCAACGCTGAGAAACTACATTGAAAAACATTATACTGTGGAGGGTGACCTCACAAGAGAGGTGGCTCTCAACATCAAAGGACTGTCAGAGATTGGCTGTTATCGTGGCATTAGGCACCGAAAGGGGCTTCCAGTGAGAGGTCAAAGCACAAAACAAAATGCAAGAACGAGAAAAGGGCCTAGGAAGACAGTTGCCAAAAAGAAAGTCGAGAGGAAATAGGGTGAAGGAGTAAGATTATGGCAGAAACAAAAAAAGTTGTTAAAAAGAAAAAGCAGACCAGAAATGTTGATAAGGGTGCAGTGCATATTCAGGCATCTTTTAACAACACGCTTGTCACATTCACCGACCTTGCTGGAAACGCATTGTCGTGGTGCAGTGCTGGCTCGCTCGGATTTAAAGGAGCAAGAAAAAGCACTCCTTTTGCTGCGCAACAAGCAGTGGAAACCGCTGCAAAAACCGCAAAAGAATATGGAATTAAAACAGTCGAAGTCTACATTAAAGGACCCGGCAACGGCAGAGAGTCTGCAATAAGAGCCCTCAGCACGTCGGACATTAATGTGACAAAAATCAGTGATGTGTCGCCAATCCCTCACAACGGTTGTCGTCCTCCAAAAAAGAGAAGAATTTAAAAGGAGTTTGAAGAATAATGGCAAAATATACAGACGCAGATTGCAGACTTTGCAGGAGAGAAGGTTGTAAACTTTTCTTGAAAGGTGACAGATGTATTTCCCCAAAGTGCGCAATGGAAAAAAGACCGGTTGTTCCTGGTCAGCATGGAATGGGAAGAAAGAAAGTGACCGACTATGGCCTTCAACTTCGTGAAAAACAAAAAGTGAAGAGAGCCTATGGAATGCTCGAAAAGCAATTTAGAGGGAACTATGAAACAGCCACTCGTATGAAAGGCATGGTGGGTGACAATATGCTTAGTTTGCTCGAAAGAAGACTCGACAATGTCATATACAGAATGGGCATTGGCGACAGCCGAAGCGAGAGCAGACAAGTTGTCAATCACGGACACATTTGCGTTAATGGCAAAGTGGTGGACATTCCTTCTTACATTGTTGAAGAAGGTGACGAAGTGTCAGTCAAGGAAAGTAAACGTGAAATTCCTAAATTCAAGCAACTTCGTGGCATCAAGATTGTTATGCCAAAATGGTTGGAATTTAACACCGACACAATGGTGGGTAGGATTTTGGCTTTGCCAAAGAGAGATGATATCGATCTCAATATTCAAGAGCACTTGATTATTGAGTTGTATTCAAAGTAAGGGGGAAAATTTTTATGATGCAAATTGAAAAACCAAGTGTTACCACAGAGGAAAAAAATAATGGGAGTTTCACAAGATTTGTTGTAACTCCACTCGAAAGAGGCTTTGGTATAACCCTTGGAAATTGTTTAAGAAGAACATTGCTTGGTTCAATGCCGGGTGCTGCAATTGTTGCAATCAAAATTGAGGGCGTCCAACACGAATTTTCAAACATTTCTGGGATAACGGAAGATGTCACAGACATCGTCCTCAACATCAAAGAAATTGCAGTGAAAACAAGCGTTCTTGACGACTCGTTCACAACCGTTCTTCGCCTTCACAAAAAAGGTGCGGGGGAAGTGTATGCAAAGGATATTGAGTCAAATGACCAAGTGGAGATTTTGACGCCAGACACCAAAATTTGCACACTTGACGACGGGGCTTCCATTGATATGGAGTTGATTGTCGGGCGTGGCAGAGGTTATGTGCCAGCACAAAAGAATAAAAAGGACGATTTCGCCATCGGCTACATCGCCATTGACGCCATTTTCACGCCTGTTAAAGCAGTGAGTTACACTGTGGAAAGCACTCGTGTGGGGCAATCTCTTGACTATGACAAACTCACTCTTGAAGTGCAGACGAATGGCACAATGTCCGCAAACGAAATCACAAGTTTGTCCGCAAAAATTGTGGAAGACCACGTGCATTTGTTTGTTGACCTCGTGGAACATATGAGCGAGATGAATGTGCTTGTTTCACACGAAGAAGAGAGACCTGTCAAAGTTCTCGAAATGTCCATTGAAGATATGGACCTTTCAGTGAGAAGTTACAATTGCTTGAAGAGAGCAAACATCAACACCATTGAGGATTTGACCAAAAAGTCAAAGGAAGATATGCTTAAAGTGAGAAATTTGGGGCTGAAATCTTTGGAAGAAGTCATAAACAAACTTTCCGCAATGGGACTGGCTCTTAGAAATGACGAGGAATAATCAAAAAATACTTATTTTTTAAAGGAGAATATTATGGCTACTGTTGCTAAAATGAATAGACCAACAAAAGAACGTTTGAGTTTGCTTCGAAATCAGGCAAGTTCTCTTTTGTGGGACGGCAGAATTACAACCACTTCCGCAAAAGCAAAAGCTCTTCAACGTTATGTCGAGAGGATTTTGACTTTGGCTGTTAACACCCATACCGATACCATCACCGCAATCAAAAATAGCGTTGACGATAAGGGCGTTAAGACAAAAAGGGAAGTGCTTAATGACGGACCTAAGAAACTTAAAGCACGAAGAATAATTATGTCAAAACTCTTTGACAGACAAGAAAAACGCCTTCCAAAAGAAGCAAAAATCAGTTTTGTCGAGAGAACAAAAGGCATCAATCACCCCCTAATTGAAAAGATTTTCAATGTTTATGCTCCAAAATATGCACAGAGAAACAAAGAAAACAATCAAAAAGGTGGCTACACCCGAATTTATAACACAGAAGTTAGACGTGGCGACGCCGCTCAACTTTGTCTTGTTGAATTGATTTAATTCTTATGCCAAAAAACTTTGAAAACGCATAGTTTTATGCGTTTTTTTGTCGCATAAAACAACATTTCAAATAAAACAGCATTTTGTGTTTTCACGAACATTAGTTTGTCATTTTGCACAAAAATATTATAAAAAAAAGAAATTTAAAGGAATTTTATAAAATTGTTAAAATATTTATAAAAAAAATTAAAATAATTTGCAATATTTTGACATAATTTGTAAAATTTTGTTGTGAAAAAGATTATTTTATTCATAATAACTTTTACACTAAGTTTTCTCATTTCTGCGTTCTATGCAGGGGAAGGCGATTTATTTTTTTCTCGCACGCAAAACTGCGGAAACTATTTTTTTTATTTCTATGAAGAAAGTTTTGAGATGAATGTCGGCGAAAAACTCGATGTTTCACTTCTTGACTACAAAACCAATTTGTCAAGTTTTGAAAATATGTGCATATGCACAAGTGACGAAAGCGTCATATGTGTGAACAATTTGGAAATCACTGCGGTGAATTGCGGTGATGCCGATTTGACCATCAAAAACGATGCAAATGAGGTGCTCTCTTGTTTGAGCATAACAGTTTTTCCTACAATTATTGACAACTCTGGCGACGAAAATAGCGAAACTGGTGACGGCGAAACGGGCGACGAAACGGGCGAAACTGGCGACGACGAAACCGGTGACGAAACTGGCGACACGGGTGGCGAAACGGGTGAAACGGGCGACACGGGTGGCGAAACGGGTGAAACCGACGACGACGAAACTGGCGAAACAGGTGAAACCGGTGATGACGAAACTGGCGACGACGAAACGGGCGAAACGGGCGATGACGAAACTGGCGACGATGAAACCGGTGGTGACACGGGCGACTCGGGCGAAACTGGCGACGACGAAACGGGCGAAGAAACTGGCGACGACGAAACTGGTGACGAAACGGGCGAAGAAACTGGCGACGACGAAACTGGTGACGGCGAAACGGGCGATGACGAAACGGGTTACGACGAAACAGGTGACGAAACGGGCGATGACGAAACTGGCGACGACGAAACGGGTAGTGGCGAAACAGGTGAAACCGGCGACGACGAAACTGGCGACGACGAAACTGGTGACGAAACTGGTGGTGAAACAACTCCAACTCAAACCACAACATTAAAATATTATATTGATGAGAAAAATATTTTTACATATAACGGAATTGTGTTTTGCTCTTTTGAGATTTTAAAGGACGATGTAACTTTTTTAAATTTTGGATATACCGTCTTTGACAGCACAAATTGTGAGATAATAAAAGAAAACAATTGCTATACTTTTTCTGACAGCGGAGAATGTGAAATAACAAAAAGTAACAACATTATAAACCTAAATTATAGCGAGAACAGTGATTTTTCGATATTAATTTACGACAAAGATAATCTAAAAGATTTCATTATAATTTCTTTTCCGTCGGCAGTGAATAACATATAAAAATTTTTATTTTTCAAATGAAATAAAGTTGAAATTAAGAACTTTTCCTTTAATTGTTTGACTTTTTTTGACATAAAAAGTTATAATATATTCGTATATTATTTGCTTTGTGCTTATGTAAAAAGAGAATAAATTAGTTTTATAATATGCAAAATAATGTTAATCTAGCATCTATTTTCCGGGAGTTTTATGAAACGAATTTTAAAAATGTTGTTTTTCATCTCATTAAGTGTTTTAGTGACATTCGGTCTTGTTTTCGGCGGAATGTATATCTTTGGTGCACTTGACGAAAACGCCATTTATGCTCAGGATCTCACTTTTAGCAGTGAGGAAGTTGTCACTTCTGGCACATTTGGGTTGCAAGTTGACACAGCCACGGCAGATGTCAACAAGACGACTTTGGTGCTTGAAACTTCAAACGGTGGCGACGCAGTGATAAAATATCCGCAGACAATCACCCTTGGCGAGAGTTTTCGAATTGCACCAAAAAAAGTGAGTGGCTCTGATGAGATTAATGTGGGTGGATATGTTGAACTCTACGCAAGGTATTCTGGTGCAACTTCCAGTCAAAGCGTGTTTGCTCTGTGCAAAATTCTCATCGATGTGGAAGTGGAAGAAGTGGCTGTTTTGATGCCAAAAAAAGTTGTGGAAGTGAACGACTCCATTCAAATCGCCACTGCGGGCGAGCCTTTAAGCACCCTGCTTGAAATTAATCCCATCAATTCTCTTTTGCCATATTCCAGCAGAAGCGTATTTGGCACAATCGACGCCACAAGCATATTTTCAACGACAAACCTTTTGAACAAAAAGATATTTCTTGAAGTTTTCAGCCTTGAAAACAACACGGCAAATGAAACCGATGAAGATATTGTTAAGTTCGCGGTGGGGAGTGAGAGCGGGACGGAAAGTTCGGTGATTGAAGTGGCATATGAATATGATGCCGACCTTGAAGCGTTCGTTTTTTCAAACGACATTTTCATAAAACCTGGGACGAGTGGGCAGACTGGGGAAATGTGCCTTAAAGCATACTATTGCCCTACATATGTGTCGCAAAAAGATGTTGCAATCACAAACATTCGTGAAAAGGCAACTTCGACGAGTGTCAGCAAAGAGTCTTTTAACATCACAAGCTATTCTGTTGACGACATTTCGTTGACCACAACCGATAGGACATTCTATCTCAACGAGGACACTTTAATCTACATCAACAACTCAACGAAAGAAAACAATCTTGGCATCTCACTCACAAGTGAAAATGGAGTGATTGAAGATTCAATCTATAAAAATAACATTTACATTTCAGTGGAAACTCAGAATATTTCCTATATCCTCACGAAGAGCAACGGCGACACCACGCAAAACGCGTTTGGGCTGAACACCTACGTGGACGACATCAGCGAGATGAGCGAGTGGTGTTGGAAATTCAAACTCACCGATTTTTTGGCATACTACAACTACACAGCTTCACCTGTCGCTTTGAATAAAGTTAAGATAAAGATTGAGTATAACGATGGTGTTGATTCCTTTTTTGAATATTTTTATGTCGTCCCACAAATTCATAAAGTTGACGAACTTTCGGTGAAATACAGTTCGAATGAGGACACTTCGTTCTATAAAAAGAGCGGTGTTTCTTTTCAACTTACGGAAAACGATTTCGACTATGACTACACAATCACCCCAACCTACACCGACCTTGCATATTACATTGCATATGACGGGAACAACGACATTGTCACCATTCCTTCCACAACGGGAAGCTATTTAGTTGAGTTTGATTTCGAGATTAGCATCGACGGCACGCTTTCCTTTGCAATCAGTGGCAGTTGGTGTTCAGTCAAATCTTCAAACGTTGTGTTCACACAAGGAAGCAAGACATATTCCATTCCATATTCTGCTTCGGGCGTGCAAAGTAATGTCACAACTACGGTGGAATTTAGTGCTGATGAAGTGATCCATTGTGAGATGAACCTTACAATGCTTGAAAACATCACGAGTTCACAAGTTCTTTTCACTGTCAGTTCTTCAAGCCAAACTCTTGAAATTAACGGTCAAATGGCAAAATTTTATAGTGGCGGGTCAACTCTCCCAATTCTCTTTATAAACGATGTGTTCTATTCAGTTGATTTTGAATATTACGAGAATGACGAAGGCAGATTTATTCACATTTTGTCGACAAATTCCACATACATTCTCTCGGGCATTGGTTCTTTTAGCATCGTCGCAGAGCTTGTCTATGAGGACTCTTCAAGTGGGATAATCTATTGGCTGGGGCAGTCCGCCACTGTGAATGTTTACACATACACTGGGCTCACAACTCTTTCTGTTCAACACTACAACACTTTGACAGAAATCACCACATTTTTTGATAGTGATGGGGTTTCATATGACGAGAGTATTGGTGAAGATACCCCTGCAAACTATCTTTTTGTAACTTGCGACAGCGACGAACTTGACGCTCTATATTATGGCAAAGACAGTTTGTTCATTGAATTTTCTCAAAATTTTGGTGAGCTGGACACAATTCAATATGAAAATGTTTCAGATTTAGCACTCAGTGAAATCAACCAAAATGCCATCACCTTTGGCTCTTGGCAGGAGGTTTTTGACAACAATTCCTTTGTGGGATACATCATTCCATACTACATTTTGGACATCTACTCCATTGAGATTGACGGTGAAATGATTGACAACATTTTTGATGTTGTTGTCTATTTTGAAACGGAAACAGATGAAAATGTCTATGCGGGATTTGCTTATTCTTCAACCTATTCAAAACCTGAACTTAGCATCGAAATCAAAGACAAAATCCTCACTTCCACAGAAATTTACTATTCGGGCACAAGCAAGGGGACGACAATTGATGACCCAATAACATTGACAGCAACCATAAATAACGGGAATTTTGCTTGGAACGATGGCTCAAACATCTTCACAAATCTTCCTGTCCAATATAGTTTTATCTATGAGTTCGATGATGACGCAAAAACCATTTCACATATGAGCGAGAGGCTCACAATTGCCGACGGCAGTGCAAACTCGGTGAGCAATGTCGATGCTTTCCACAGTTTCGTTTTTTCCTCCTCTGGCGGAGGGCTCAGTTTTAAGAATTTCCCATATTTTGAAGACGGCGTCATTGTAAAATTGTGCGTTTACACAAGCGATTCTCAGTCGGATGAGACAACTCACTATGTTTGGACGCAAAACGGCTTCGTGAAAACAATCAACTCGGGCGTCAGTGAGGGGTCTTTCCTATATTTTAAAATTATAGGGCTTGAACTCAGCGTTATGGCTCTTAACGAGGACACTCTTGTGGGCTATAAGGATAACACATTTGATTTATTTTCCGCAGAAGACGCTATATTTTCACTCAATAATGGCGACGCAATTTTGAATGGTCTAACCGATTTTTCGAATATTTTTTCAGTCACGGCGATAAATTCTTATGTGCAAGTGAACGCAACTTTCACGCAGATTACTGTGTTAAACGACTTTCTTATTAATATGGGCATCGACATCAGTTTGTCCTATGCAAACAATGAAAAAATCAACATCGAAAGTGGCGAAGCATATGTGCAGTCATACACTCAAATGGTCAGCGGGGCTTTTGAGATCACCGCAACGACAGAATTTTTGGCACCAAGCACGACGAGTTTTTGCACGATAACCTATAAAAAAGATAACAGCGACGCAGTTTTGGAGAATATGGTGGAGGCAACCCTCAGTAAGATTTCTTCTATGAATGGCGGAAATGACAGTGCAAATAATTCTTTTAGCATAAGTGAAAACGCCCTCACTTTCAAGACAATCACCGGCTCGCTTTCAACAAAACTAAGGCTAAACTTGAAACTTTTTGGCACAGAACTTGAAACGGACAAAGACTTTGACATCACAATAACTTCAATTTATGACGAAAATGACATAACGGTTGGAGAGCAAATTGGTGAAGACTATTGCATCAGCGCTGGGAATGAAAATCGTGTGTCCATAACTGGCGGTGGGATTGTCCTCAAAAACGACTTAAACGACAATAAAGCAAGCATTAATGGGATTTCCATTTCGTTTGCAGATGTTGGCACATACTCAATTAATGCCAGCGAGCATATGAATTTAATTGCCTTTTCAAGCGGTCCAAATGTTGGGCTGTATTCCTCCGATTTAAACTTTAACAAGACGATTTCTGTCATTTTCAACATTTCTTTTGCAGATGGCGGGAGTTTTGTTGTCGCAAAAGAGATTGTAATCATTAAGAACATAACTCTTGCAATTGACTTTGGTGGGTTTGCAAAAATTTCGGGAGAAACCATCAATTTCAGTTCTGTCACATACACTGTCACAAGAACAAATGGTGGAGAGTCTTACGAAATTCCAGACAGCGATTTTTCAGGAAACGATGCCAAATATGACGCAAGCAGTTTCACATATGACGTGGCATATTTTGAAGATGTTACTTCAGCGTTTGATGGAGAAAACATCTTGATTTTACAAGTTGTCCGTCCAAATGAAACTGTGCAAGCGGGAGAGTTTGAAACGACAATTTCTTTCAGTTACAAGCCAGACAATGTGGATTATGAACTCGTGTTTTCATATGTTTTCACTCTCACCATCAGGTCAATTTAAAAAGGAGAAAAAATGAATCTGTTTGAAAACGAAAAATATTATAGCAAAGAAGAGTTTGACAAACTTGATTATGAAACTCAAAAAGAACTCTTTTTACGGATTCGTATGTGGGTTCCTAATGTTGATGACGAGACAAGGTATAACAAAGACAAATTTAAAAAAGTCATAATCAAAAAGATTGAAGAGATATGCGCATATGCGTGCTCCGGGCACATTCCCAGTCAAGATTATATGGGATACATCTACAAACGCGGTTTTGACGATTTTTTCCCAATCAACTATAAACGCTCGACGGAATGGAATATCATTGCCGCTTCAAATTTGAGTAAAATCGCTCCACAGAAGATGAAAGCCTTTATGAACCCTGCCATTGATATGATTTCATATAGTCCAAGGTGGGCTCAAATCATAAAATATAATGACCTCAATCTTAAAAACTATTTTTGGTTTTTAAGCCAATATGTCTGCGACATTTTGTATAAAGAACTCAGCCTTAACCCTGTGGAAATGGCTAAAAAAGAACTGATTGAAGAGGACACAAACGAACGCCGTGTCAGGATTTTCTTCGACAGATTTAGAGATAGAAGTGTGGAAAAGGCAATTGAAGTGCTTGAAAAACAACTCCCAGAAAATATGGAAGAAGTGGAAGAAGACGGCGTGGGGGAAGACCTCTTAAAAGACGAAAACGGCAACAAAAGGGGAGCAAATGGCGACGTCTATGTTGACCCCGACATTGAAGACATCTAATTTCTTTTTTTTCTCATTTTTTAAAATTTTTCTTATGAAACTTTAATTTTATTTTTAAAAAAAGATGCCACTTTTTAAGAGTGGCTTTTTTATGCAATTAAAAATATTTTTTGAATAATAAAACATAAAAATAATGTTAAAAAATAAGAGAAAATAAGAATATAAAGACAAAACAAACAAACAATAATTTTAGAGGTTACTAATATGAGTTGTGGTATGGTTAGAAAAGTTGACGAGCTCGGGCGAGTGGTCATTCCAAAAGAAATGAGAAGAATTTTGAACATTAAAACTGGCTCGTCCATAGAGATGATTATTAATGATTATTCTGAGGTTGTTTTGAAGAAATTTTCCGAGATGAACAACATCTCAAACTTCGCCGAAGTGGTTGCGGACATCTTGTTTGAAGAGTATGGTGTGCCTTGCCTTGTGTGTGACGAGGACAAAGTGATTTACTGCAAAGGGGCAAGCAAAAAAGATTTTTTGAACAAAAAAATATTGAATAAAAACGACGAATGGTTCGTTTGCCCTGTCAATTTTAACGGATTTTTGGGTGGCTCCATAATGCTTAAAAATACGGACGGAAAAATTGATAAGGATATAGAAAAAACTGTTTACATACTCTCCAAATTCCTAGGCAACATTTTAAGTGAGTGACTATGAAAAAACAATCTTTTATTTTCGGGGCATTAATTTTAAGCATCAGTGGGATAATCTGCAAAGTTTTGGGTGCTTTCTACAAAATTCCGCTCGCAAATGTCCTTGGCGCGCAGGGCATTGGCATCTACTATCTCATTTTTCCTGTCTATGCTTTTTTCATCACTTTTGTGTCGTCGAGTTTCACCATTTCCATCTCTAAAAGTGTGTCAAACGCAGTGGCGAAAAACGAGTGTGGCTATGCCCACAGGATATTTTCTGCCTCACTTTTACTGCTGTTTTTAATTGGGCTATGCATCTCTTTTTTGCTATGTATTTTGTGCAAAGTCCTCTCATCTTTGCAGGGGTTTGAGAATGCTTTTGTGTGCTATCTAATCGTTGCTCCTGCCGTTGTGGCGGTGGCGATTTCGAGTGCTTTTAAAGGTTTTTTTCAGGGGCTTCACAACATGACCCCAAGTGCATTTTCGCAAGTTATAAATCAAATTTTTAAACTTGCCGTGGGCTTTACTTTGGCAAAATTACTCATCGGGAGCGGAGTCCTTTTTGGAACTGCTGGTGCCATTTTGGGCATAACAATTGCAGAACTGCTCACCTGTGCGTTTTTTGTGGTTTATTATCTTGTGTTTAGAAAAAAGAACAAAAAGTTTTTTGTGAAAGACAATTCTGAAAAAACTGAAAATACTGAAAAAACTGAAAAAATTTCTTGCGTGATGAAAATGGTTTTTAAACAGGCAATTCCTTTCACGCTAAGTTCCATAATCTTGCCAATGTCGCTTGTCATCGATAGTTTCCTAATTCTAAACATTTTAAAATCTATGGGCTTTGAAAAACTCTTTTCCACGGGACTTATGGGGCTGAACTCTGGCGTGGTGAACACTCTCATAAACTTGCCGTCAACACTTTCGGTGGCGGTTTGTATGACAATTGTGCCCTACATCTCTTTTGCGATGTCAAAAAATGACTATAACAGTGTTAAAAATAAGGCGTCGCTCGCCCTCAAACTCACAATGCTCATCTCACTTCCGTGTTGCATAATCTATTCCATTTTTTCAAAGCAAATCATCACAACTTTATTCTCGGGAAGTTTGCAGAGTGTCTATGAAATTAATGTGGCGAGTTCTCTTCTCACAATCTCGTCGATAAACATTTTCTATCTTGCAATCTTGCAACTGAGCACCGCATTTTTACAGGCGATTAACAAATCATACGTGCCAGTTTTAAGCCTGTCCATAGGGCTTGTTTTCAAAGTCATTTTTGAGGTCATTTTCATCAGCAACCCATATATGAACATTGCGGGGGCGGTGGTGTCAAATTCCGCTTGCTATTTCGTGGCGTGCCTTATTAATATCCTATATTTTAGAAAGGAATTTCGCATAAGTTATTCATTTTATAAGATTGTTTCTTGCCCGCTGATTGCCAGTGTTGTCGCCACTTTTTGCATTTTTCTGTCCATCAAAGTTTGCGAGGGGTTTTTCTCCATAGCCGTTTCCACACTGCTATCTTTGTCGCTTGGGATACTCATCTATATTTTTCTCATATTTCTGCTTAAAACTTTCACAAAAGAAGAAAAAGATGCCCTTATTTTTTCCAGATTTAAAAAGAAAGATGCGTGAGAATTTCAATTTAATTTTAAAAAATTTTTTGTTTTTTTCTAATATTAAAAGACAAAATTTGTTGTTGGTTTTAAGTAAAAAATGATAAAATGGACTTATGAAGATTGGAAATGTTGAATTTGATGGGAATTTAATTTTGGCACCCATGGCGGGTGTCACCGACATTGCGTTTCGTGAACTTTGCAGGCATTTTGGTGCGGGGCTGACGGTGACTGAAATGGTGAGTGTGAAAGCACTTTTGTATAAAAGCAAAAAAACACTGCTTCTCCTTGAAACTTCAAGCTTTGAAAAGCCTTGTGCGGTGCAGATTTTCGGGCATTGCGTGGCAGATTTTGAAAAGGTTCTTAAAAGTGGCGTGCTTGACAAATTTGACATCATCGACATAAATATGGGTTGCCCAGCGCCAAAAATTGTGAAAAATGGCGACGGCAGTGCTCTTCTTAAAAATCTCGCGCTTGCAAGAGAGATTGTGTCTGTTTGTGTGAAAAGCACAGACAAACCCGTGACTGTGAAGATGCGAAAAGGGTTTTTCCAAAGTGACGACATTTTGGTTGAGTTTGCGAAGATGTGTGAAGAGGCGGGTGCAAGTGCGATAACCATTCACCCTCGAACGCAGTCGCAGAACTATTCGGGACAAATTGACACATTTGACATCAAAAAAGTGAAGGAAAGTGTGAAAATCCCCGTGATTGGCAATGGTGATGTGGTGGACAAAGAGTCTTTTGAAAAGATGCTCAAAACGGGGTGCGACGGTGTGATGATTGGCAGGCGGGCTGTCGGCTTTCCTGAGATTTTTTCCATTCTTTCAAACAAAAAGATTGAGATGTCAAAGCTTGAAATTGCAAGGCTTCATCTTGACATTATGAAAAAATATTTTGATGAAGACCACATCTTAAAAACATTTAAAAAACACGCATTTGGCTATGTTGGTTTTGAGGTGGGTGCGGTGGAAAAACGGAAAAAATTGGCATTATGCAAAAGTTTGAAAGAGCTGGAAGAAGTGCTGTTTGAAAAATGATTAATTATTTTTAGATTTTTTGGGTGAAATTTATTTAAAAAAGTTGAAAAAATGGTGAAATAAATATACAAAAGTGTTAAAAATTGATAAAATGGAAAGCAGAATTGTGCAAGGAGTTATTATGAAAAAAACAATTAAAGAAATAGAAGTTAAAAATAAAAAAGTGCTTTTGAGGCTTGATTTTAATGTGCCTGTCGACCAAAAGTCACACGAAATCACCGACTCAACGAGGATTATGGAGAGTCTGGCGACTATAAACTATCTTTGTGAACACAAGGCAAAGGTTATCATCTGTTCCCATTTTGGCAGACCAGACGGGAAGATTGACCCCAATTTTTCGCTTAAAGTGGTGGCGGATAAACTCAGAAAAATCGTGAAAAACAATGTGGAATTTGCAACCGACACTGTGGGAAAAGATGCAAAACAGAAGATTAAATCAATGGTGCCGGGAGACATTGTCGTGCTTGAAAACTTGCGTTTTGACAAGCGGGAAGAGGAAAACGACGAGGATTTTTGCAAAGAACTTGCAAGCCTTGCAGACATATATGTGAACGATGCCTTTGGCACTGCCCACAGAAAACACGCCTCCACTTTTGGAGTGGCGAAGTTGCTTCCAAACGCCGTTGGCTTTTTGATTGGCAAGGAACTGAAAGTGATGAACCAGATTATGACGGAGCCCAGCAGACCTTTTGTCGCCATTTTGGGTGGTGCAAAGATAAGCGACAAAATCCCCGTCATCGAAAATTTGATTGACAAAGCAGATGTCATTTTGATTGGTGGCGGAATGAGTTACACTTTTTTGAAAGCAAAGGGCGGAAAAGTGGGGAAATCTCTTGTGGACGACACTAAAATAGAGTTTGCAAAAAAACTTATTGAAAAAGCCACAGATAAAAATGTTGAGATTGTGCTTCCTGTGGACATCATTTGTAACAAAGAATTTGACAGCAAAGACAAACCAAAAAAATTTTTGGCAATGGAAATTGCAGACGACTATACCGGGCTTGACATTGGACCAAAAACAATTAAAATGTTCAAAAAATATATCAAAAAGGCAGGCACTGTCATCTGGAACGGACCACTTGGAGTGTTTGAAAACCCAATGTATGCACGGGGAACTATGAAAGTGGCAAAATTTATGGCAAAGTCAAAGGCGTTCACTTTTGTGGGCGGTGGCGACAGTGCGGCAGCAGTTGTGAAGTCGGGCTATGCAAAAGAAATCAACCATCTTTCCACGGGCGGAGGGGCGAGTTTGATGCTCCTTGAAGGGAAAACGTTGCCCGGGATTGAAGTAATCTGCGAAAAAGAAGAAAAAAAGGAAATTAAAGAGTGAAAAACAGGAAATTGACGGCACTCATCATTATGGACGGGTTTGGAATCCCAAAAGACTTTGACAAAAGCGGGATTACACCCGAAAATACAGTGAATTTGCAAAAACTTCAAAGAGAATTTCCGTCCACCACTCTTTTTGCAAGCGAGGAATATGTTGGTCTGCCAGCCGGTCAAGCGGGCACAAGCGAAGTTGGACATATGACCATTGGCGACGGACGAGTGACTTTTCAGCCACTTGTGAAGATTAATAGAGAGATTGAGTCGGGAGCATTTTTAAAAAACAAAACTTTGAACGACGCCATCGACTACGCTTCAATAAACCACAAAAAAATTCACCTCATCGGGCTTACAAGTGACGGGGGCATTCATTCGCACATTGAGCATCTGTTTGCTCTTTTGGAACTGTGCAAAAAACGCAAATTTTTTGACGTTTTCATTCATTTTGTGAGTGACGGGCGGGACACCGAGCCAAAGAGTGTGAGAAGATATTTGGAGCAGGTGAACAACTATATTAAACTTGTCGGTTGCGGAAAATTGGCAAGCATTGTGGGAAGATTTTACGCCTTTGACCGTGACAACAATTTTGACAGAAACAAACTTGCATATGACCTTTGGGTGAAGGCAAAAGGGAGCAAGTTTGAAGATTATAAACTGGCGATTGAGAGTGCATATAAGTCGGGTGAGAGTGACGAGTTCATCAAGCCTATAGTCCTCACAAACAAAGGCACGCCTGTGGCAGAGATTGAAAAGGGAGATGTCGTTATATCCTACAATTTCCGTGCAGACAGGGAGAGACAACTTGCGTTTGTTATGGCGGAAGAAAACGGCCTTGATTTTGTGGAAAAGTTAAATTTATATTTTGTGACAATGACTGAGTATGACGAGAACTTTAAAAATGTTCATGTGGTCTATAAAACCGAGTCGCACGACAAAATTTTGTCGCAAGTTTTAAGCGAAAACGGAGTCAAACAAGTGAAGATCGCCGAGACGGAAAAATATGCACATCTCACTTTCTTTTTCAATTCTGGCAAACAAGACACCTTTGAAAATGAAGACAGAATTTTGATTAATTCAAAAAAAATGGCGAGTTACGCCTCTTGCCCAGAGATGTCGGCTTTGAAGATTGCTGACAAAGCGGTGGAAGTTTTAGACAAATATGATTTTATTGCCATCAATTTTGCAAACTGCGACATGGTGGGACATTCTGGCGACAAAATGGCGACGAGAAAGGCAACTCAAGTGGTTGACGAATGTGTGAAAAAGGTTGTGGACGAGGTTATAAAAAGGGGTGGGCAGGGCATCGTGACTGCCGACCACGGAAATGCAGACATTATGGAATATGACGACCATTCCCCCCACACTTCGCACACGATTTCAAAAGTTCCACTCATTCTTTTTGGGGGAGGGAAGGTGGAATTAAGGGAAAACGGCACTCTTGCAGACATTGCACCCACACTGCTTAAAATGATGGACATAAAAATTCCAATCGAGATGACTGGAAAACCATTGTTTTAATGGAAAAAACTAAAAAAGCATTTTTTAAAAGAAAAAAAGGAGAAAATTATGCGAAAAAAATATGTGATTGCAAATTTTAAGATGAACAAGATTGACGAGGAGATTAAAAACTATCTTTCCACACTCATTCCGCTCGTCGTTTCGTTCAATTCCGAGATTATTTTGGCTTTGCCTTATGTTTCCATCAAAACAGCGGTGGAAAAATCAAAGGGCTCAAACATTCTCATCGCTGGGCAAAATTTGAGTGAATTTGAATTTGGAACTTTCACAGGGGAAGTGAATGGCGAGATGCTCGTCGGCGTTGGTGCCGAAAGTGTCATTGTGGGGCATAGTGAGAGAAGAAATAAGTTTGATGAAACAAATGAGATTATCAACAAAAAGATTTTTAAGGCGCTTAAAAACAGCTTGATTTGCATTTTTTGCGTGGGCGAAACGCTTTATGAGCGGAAAAATCAACTCACGGCACAAGTTTTGCAACAACAGATTTCAAAGGGGCTTAAAGGGCTCTATGCAAATGAACTCAACCACATCGTCATCGCCTATGAGCCCGTCTTTGCAATTGGCACGGGAATGATGCCAGTGGACGAGGAGATTGTGGACACGGTGAAACTAATCAGGAGCATTTTGACGGATATGTATGACAGCAAGATTGCAAATGAAGTGTCGGTTGTCTATGGCGGAAGCGTGAATGAAAACAACTGCAAAAAGATTGCAAAACTGAGTGGAGTTGACGGTGTTCTTGTGGGCGGAGCGTCGCTTGTGCCAGAGAAATTTGGGCAGATTATAAGTGCTTTTGACACCAAACAAAAGAAAAAATTGCCTCTTGAAAATGAATAAAAATTGATGTATAATCTCTTTGGAGAAAGTTTGAGATTATGGATTATTTTTGGATCATTGTTGACTATTTGAAAAGCAATTTCTTCTATGATTTAAGGTCATCTTTGATTTCAATTTCCTTTGTTTTGCTTCTTTATTTTTTGAATAAACTTTTGAAAGATAAAGGAGAAAAGATTTTAAAAACTGTTAAATATCTAGTTGAAACAGCGATGTGTTTTGCAATATTAATTATTGTCCTTTGAAAAGTTTGATTTTTATTTCAAAGTGTGCTAAAATCAATTCGTTTCAATAAAAAGGAGTTTTATCTATGTTATATCTTTTGGGGGAAAATCTTGCACCAGTTTGGGTTGTGAACTCGTTTCCGATAATCAAATTTGTTCTGTTGTTACTCATCTTAATTTCTTCAATCACCTTGATTGTGGTTGTGATGATTCAGCAAAGCGAGGGTGGGGACACTGTGAACTCCATCACGGGCATCAAAGAAACATATTTTTCAAAAAATAAAGGGCTTAACAGGGAAGTCAGGCTGAAAAAGATGACCATAATTCTTTCCATTATCATCTCAGTTGCGACGATTGCTTTCTTCGTTTTGACGACAATCTATGGCGGAAGTCTTTGGGGTTGATGAATAGTTTTAAGCAATTTTTTTGATTTTAATCTTTTGCTAGACAAAAAAATATAAAAACAAAACTCTTTCTTTTTTGGGAAGAGTTTTTTATTTGGCTTTTAGTTTGACAAAAGAGCAATGCGAAGTGTAAACTAAAATTATGGAAGAGATAGAAAAAAAAATATTAGAGTTAATGAACAAAAGGTTTTTCAGTCATAATGGAATTGACAAACTTGCGAAAATATTGAGCGAGCAACTGAAAGCTAATTATGATAAAGTGCTTTTAAGTTTGAACAATCTTGAAAAATCGGGCGAAATTTACGAATTTACAAAGCATAAATATGTCACGAGCGAAAGCGCGGGCTTAGTGAAAGGGCGGATTGATTTTTCTTCGCCTAATTTTGGCTTTGTTGTGAACCCTTTGGGCGACATTTATGTGAGTAAAAAGAATGCTCTTGGGGCTTTTGACGGCGATATTGTGCTTGTGAAAGTGTTGCATATGGAGCAGGCTGGCAAGAAAAGAGACGGCAAAGTTGTAAAGATTTTGGCACGTGACAATGAAAAGATTGTTGGCACTTTTATGCAGATGAAAAGTCTTTTTTATGTGAAGCCCGAGAGGAAGAATTTTGACATTTCCATTCCAGCAAATGAGACTCTAGGCGCGAAAGACGGCGATAAAGTTGTCGTTGACATAACGCAATATAAATCGGGCAATCCAGTGGGCAAAGTTGTGGAAGTCATTGGCTCTTTGCAGGAAAAAGGCAACGACATCAAGTGGCTTTTAAGGCAATATAAAATAGTCGACATTTTCCCTGAAAATGTGCTGAAAATGGCACGAAGTTTTGGGCAAAAAATTGACTTGAAAAAGGTTCTTAGCAGGCGGGACTTAACAAAGGAATTGCTTTTCACAGTCGACGGGGCAGATGCAAAGGATTTGGACGACGCAATTTCCCTTAAAAAGAACAAAGACGGCACATATCTTCTTGGCGTTCACATCGCCGATGTGGGGGAATATGTGAAGTTTGAGTCGCCAATTGACGAGGAGGCTTTCAAACGTGGCACGAGCATCTATTTTATAAATCAAGTGATTCCAATGCTTCCAAAGGAACTCTCAAACGGCATTTGCTCTCTAAACGAAGGGGTGGACAGGCTGGCTTTAAGTGTTGAAATGAAGATTGACGCAACTGGCGAAGTGACGGGAAGTGAGATTTTCGAGAGTGTCATAAACAGCAGACATCGCCTGACATACGACGAAGTGCTTGAAATTATTGACGGAAATAAAAACACGCAAGAAATGCTTTCTGACATCAAACAAACCATTTTTGATATGCTTGAACTTTCAAATATTTTGGAAAACAGGCGAAAAAAGTGTGGTTCGCTCGATTTTGATTTGCCAGAGGGCAAAGTGCTCGTGGACGGGAACGGAAAGCCAATTGATGTGGTGAAAAGAATGGCGACCAAGTCCACAAAAATCATCGAAACTTTTATGGTCGTTGCAAATGAAACTGTGGCAAAGACTTTCTCAAATGCCAAAATTCCTTTTGTCTATCGTGTTCACGAGAATCCAGATTCTGATAAAATGTCCACTTTCTATAATTTTCTCGGCACTTTGGGGATTAAAGCACCCGAGAGCAAAAAAGAAGTTTTGCCAAAAGATTTGCAAGACATTTTGAAGCAAGTTGACGGCAAAGATTTTGAAGATGTTGTTAATATGGTGATGTTAAGGAGCCTCAAAAAAGCAAAATATTTCGACAAATGTCTAGGGCATTTTGGCTTGGCATTGCAATTTTATTGCCATTTCACTTCGCCAATAAGGCGTTATCCAGACCTGACAATTCACAGAATTATTAAGGAATATTTGCACAAAAACTACACTCTTGTGAAGTCGCCAAAAATGGCGGATTTTGTGGTGAAATCGAGTTTGCAATCGAGCAATCAAGAGAAGATTAGCGAAGAAGTGGAGCGTGCTATTGAGGACTATAAAAAATGCGAATATATGTCGCAGTTTGTGGGTCAGACTTTTTCTGGCATCATCTCTGGGGTGAACCAAAGGGGATTTTATGTCGAACTTCCAAACACTTGCGAGGGGCAGGTGAGTCTTTCTTCACTCAAAGACGAGTTCTATAACTTTGATGAGAAAAATTTGATGCTTGTCAGCAAGCACAATTTCTTTAAAATTGGCGAAAAAGTGGAGATTAAACTGCTCAGTTGCAACTTAACAGAGAGAAAGACTGAATTTGAAGTGGTGAAAAAAGTTAGATAAATTTTTGTTTTTTTGTGATATAATCTTCGGGGAGAAAAAAATGAAAGTGGTTTCAAGCAATAAATTTGCGAATTTTAACTATTTTCTGCTGGAAACTTTCGAAGCGGGCATCGTGCTTAAAGGTTGCGAGATAAAATCTATCAGGCAAAACGGAATGACTTTGAACGAGAGTTTTGTTTTGCTGTCCAAAAATAAGGTGTTTTTGAAAAATTGCTTTGTCAAACCCTATCAATCGGTGAACGGTTTTAGCCCCGAGGCAACAAGAGACAGAGAACTTTTGCTCAACAAAACTGAAATTGTTAAACTTAGGGAAAAAGTGGAGAAGCAGGGCTTAACAATTATCCCTGTGAAAGCATATTTTAAAGGTGAATTGCTTAAAATTGAGATTGCACTTGCAAAAGGCAAAAAACTTTACAATAAAAAACAGGACCTTAAAGAGCGAGATATTAAAAGGGAGCAAGAAAGATTTGTTTTGAAAAAATAGTTTTGCTTGTTTGTGAAAATTTTTGTGCTATTTTAGTTTTTTTGTCGTGAGAAAAAGTTTAAAAAAAGAAGGGCGGGCAAGTTGCTAGCCGGTGCTAGCAACTGACTTTTGCAAAAAGCAAAAGTCGCGCACTTTAAAGTGCGCATTTGCCCGCCCGCGACACTTTATCAAAATATATGTAAAAAGCATAAATTATAATAAGTAAAATGTAAGAAAAAAATAAGCAGTTGAAATTTTTTTTAAATTGTGGTATAAATTATGCATGGGGGTGTAACGGTTTCGACAGGGTGAGAAAGGACGAATTAAGCGAGGAGTAGTGGGCGACCTACTTTAAAAAATGCCAAAATGCTTAAACGCAGAAAACAAAACAACTTCTAGATTGGCACTTGCTGCTTAACTAGACGCCCCAGACTTTGGCTCTTGCTACGAAGTTAACGGGTGTGATTTTAGCAAGAAAACTTTGTTTTTTTGTTTAGGAAAACAATTTTAAAAATAAACTCGTTTTGAAAATTTTGTTGTTTTATCTTTCAAAACTAAAAAAAAAAGCAACTGTCCTCGAAGAAAAACTCGCTCATTCCATTTTGGACAGGAGTTCAATTCTCCTCACCTCCACCAGTGTAATTAAAAAGTCCTATCTTTGATAGAATTTTTTAATTACACAATTATATTTGACTAACGTCAAATGAAATTACTTCGTAATGAAATTGCTAACGCAATGATATTTTCACTTCATGAAAGTTATGGTCAAATATTATATCATTGCAATAAAATTGCAATATCATTTGCGAAGCAAATATCATTTTTGATTTATCAAAAATTTCTTCATTAAAAAATTTTAAAAAACTTTTTTTAATGAGACCTATAAAAATGAAGGGGGAGTGGGAGGGGAAACTCGTCGAAATGGATTACGCTTGTTTCTTTTTGCCTATCAGCAAAAAATCACTTGCTCCATCATTTCTCCTCTATCCCACACAAGTTTCTTGTGCGGGAACCCTGTGCAGAGCAAAGTTTATCTTTGCGAACAATGTAACAATTTTGTTGCCACCCCAGAAAGAAGGGAGAGTGGGGGAATTAATGAATAATGAATAATGAATAATGAAAAATGATATTCGCTTTACGAATGATATTCGCTTTACGAATGATATTTGCGATGCAAATGATATTATGAGCGACGCTCATAATAATATAATATTTGACCATAACTTTTACGAAGTAAAAATATCATTGCGTCAGCAATTTCATTACGAAGTAATATCATTTGACGTCAGTCAAATATACTTCTTCATTAAAAAATTGATAATTTTTTAATGAGACCTCTAAAACGAAGGGGGAGTGGGAGGGGAAACGAAAAAAAAGCGGTTAGCCGTTAGGCGTACCCGCTAAATTTTTTTTGTTGCCACCCCAGTTGGTGTAGATGACAGGACTTGAACCTGCATGAGTCGCCCCACTAGAACCTGAATCTAGCGCGTCTGCCATTCCGCCACATCTACATTTCAACAGATTATACATTTTTCTGTGTTTTTTGTCAATTTTGTTGCCCATATTTTTGTTTGGAAATTTTTTTCCACAATTATTTTTGAGAAATATTTGTGAATAAAACATCTGTCAAATTTGTTTAATATATTTTTTATGCTTGAAAATGTTTTGCTTTTTAGTTGGCATAAAATGTTTTATTTGATAAAATATAATATATATAATTTGTTTGAAAAAATTGACAAACATATTGTGACTATTGGTTTTCTTGGAGGGAAAAAGTGAAAGTTTATATTAAAAACAAAATAATTTCTATTGGTGGCAGTTCTCAGGTGCTTGACGAAAACAAAAATCCTGTGTATAGGGTTTCGGGCAAGATTTTCAGCATCACGCACAAAAAGAAAATTTATGACGTGGACAAAAATCTGCTCTATGTGGTGAAAAACAAATTCTGGAAGTTTATTTTCCCAAGCGTTTTTGTTTTGACTGCCGATGGAGAAAAGATTTGTCGAGTTAAGAAGAAAATTAACCTCACAAACAACTATGTCGTTGAGGGTTATAAAGACGAGATTACAATTGACGGCAGTTTTTGGGGCATTGAGATGAAGATTATGCGAAACGGCACGCAGATTGGAACTTTGAGAAGAAATATCACCGTCATTGCAGACTCTTTTGAACTGGAAGGCGACGCAAAAGACATTCCTTTCTTGGTGGCGCTCGTGATTGCAATCGACAATCTGCAAGATAAGATTAGAAGATTTTAAAAAAAACTGTAAAATAAAAACAACCGACCGTTCAGTCGGTTGTTTTTCAACCCATTTAACCATATAAAGTGTGATTGTTTTTCATAAACTGCGTGATATTTAAGAAAAAAAGTGTTGTTTTTATTTTTTTTTTAAAATTGAAATTTTATAAGATAAAAATTAGATTATATTTGTTGTGAAAGCAAGGACGATGCCGGCTATGATGAGGGCAATCCACAAAATTCCTTTTGTTATGCGAAGAGTCTTCATTCGTTTAAGTGCGACTAAGTCTTGTTCGCAGGCATTTTTGACTTCTTGAACTTCGCATTCACTCTTCACTTCGGCACAAGGTCTGCCAAGTTGAGATGGCAAAAGAGAGATGTTGATTTCACTCTGCTCATTTGCGAGTTTGACGTTTGTTTCAAAAGAATTTGACAGGCATCTTTTTGGAAAACGATAGTCAAAAATGCCAAAAATACTTATGATGAAAAAGAAAATGTTTGTTAAAAACCAATATTTTGAATTCATTTCATGGACAGTTTTGATTTTGATGTTCACAGAGTCTTTCTCCGTTTGGGCATCGTGCTCATATGACCCAAAACTGTTTTTCTTTAATTGCACGGGCTTTTCGTCAATGGAAATTAAATAATTTTGTTTACCAACTCCTGTGATTTTAACTTTTAAATTTTTCATATTGTTATACTCCTATTACGCCGAAAGCGACTAAAAGTGCGAGAACTATGATTATCGAGCAAAGAACAATCCGCCACCAAGATTTATGCCCTTTAAAAAAACAAAGGCAAAGAAGGGAAAGCACCGAGGTCACAATTGTGGTGATGGCAATGACTGGAAGTGCACTGGTAAAATTGTTCATAAAAGTGAGGATTGCGGAGTCGCCTGACAGCCAACCGAAATAGTCTGGGTTGGCAAACAGGACTGCTCCCAAAGTGAACAGGACGGGGAGAATCATTATTAAAACTAGAAGTCCATAAAATAAATAGAAGAAAATCGTGCTTATTATGAGAATAAGTCCCACGAAAGAAAGGTTTGACAAAATGATGCCGAGATGATTAAGTTGCATATTTGCAATTCGTTTTTGTTCCATTAACATTTCCTCGCTTTTTATTTCAAACATTTTATCAAACTTTTTTTTAATGTCAAAATGAATTTTGATAAATATCTTTTTGTGTTGCTTTTTTGAAACAAAATAATGTATAATAAAAACGAATTATGACATTTTTAAGTTTTAAAGATTGCATTTGTTTTTGAGGTGAAAAATGGTTTTATATCTATCAATAATTTTCTCGACTGGCTTAATAGTTTCTTTTTCAAACTGTCTGTGGGCACAAGGATATTTGGGTGCAAACGCACTTGAAATCATCGTTATGACTTGGCTGGCAATCTTTCTTTCCTTTTTGCTTGATGGCCTTTGTGCCTATTCCATAAGGCAAATTCCCGAGGAAAAGCTTAACCACAAGTCAAATTTTTTTAAAGAGCGAAAGTGCGAAAAGAAAATCTATAAATTTTTTAAGGTCAGGAAATGGAAGGACATTATCCCTGAACTTGGCGGACTTTTGAAATATTTTGACAAGAGTTGTGTGCAGGAAAAAGTTGATTCAAAATATATGATGAAATTTATAAAAGAGACGTGCTATGCGGAGATTATGCACATTGTTTCAATATTTGTTGCTCCGCTTGTCCTGATAATTTTGCCAAGGGTCTATCTTTTGACCGTGATTCTTCCCGTGATGATTGTGAACATTCTTTTGCAAATTCCACCCATTTTTGTGCAGAGGTTTAACAGACCAAAACTGGAAGTGGCGTATAAACGGCTTAGCAGGGACGAAGAAAAATCAACTTCGGTTTAAATTTTTTACAAGTAACAAAGAAAGGTTTTATGGCATATGAAGTGTGTTGATTGCAAAAGGGGTTGTGATGTCAAAAACTCCTTTTGTGGAAAAGACTTTGACAAGATTAGAATTGGCAAAGCGGTGAAATTTTTTAATGAAGAGCCCATTTTGTGCCCAAAGAAAACGGGTTGCGGGGCTGTCTTTTTTTCTTTTTGCTCGCTTAGATGTTGTTATTGCCAAAATTATGTAATTTCTCACGAGGGCAAAGGGCAAGATGTGGACGAAGACGACTTGGTGAAACTCTTTAAAATGATTGACGAAAGCGACGTGGAAAACATCGACCTTGTGACTCCAACCCATTACACGACAAAAATTTTGTCCGCTTTAAAAAGGGCAAAAGTCAAAAAAAGTGTGATTTGGAACTCTTCCGGCTATGATTTGGTGGAAAACATCGAGAAAATGAAAGGTCTTGTGGACATTTTCCTCTTTGATGTTAAATATTTTGATGATGCTTTGGCTCTCAAATACTCAAAGGTGAAAGACTATTTTGAAGTTTGCAAAAAAGCAATCAAAAAGGCAAGAGAGATTGTGAAAGATGAGTTTTGTGACGGCATAATGAAGAGGGGAATTATCTTGCGTCACCTCGTTTTGCCGGGGAATGTGAATGATAGCAAGAGAATTTTTGACGAGATTAAAAAGGAATTTGGAGCGGACATCTATGTAAGTATAATGAGCCAATACACGCCGATAAAATGCGACTTTCAAGACGAAAATCTCAGGCGAAAATTGAAAAAAATTGAATATAGAGCGGTTGTTTCTCATGTGAAAAATCTGGGGTTTAAAAATGGTTTTGTGCAAGAGATGTCAAGTGCAACTGAAAAGTTTGTGCCAGACTTTGACGGGGACATTTTTTCAAATTTTAAATGAAAAAATAAGATTATAAGAATGTCTAAAAATATTTTTAATATTGACACTTGTTTTACAGTGTGATAGAATTTCTATATCATTTGAAAGAAGTGCGAAAAAGTGAGGTAAAATTATGTTTTGGGATACATTTTTGAGTGTTCTAGGAGTGATTGGAATTGTTGCAGTGGCAGCCTTTGTCATTGTTTTTTTGTCCGATTTATTCATTACAATTGTTGATGGAACAAATGGGATTTTCTTTAAAAGACACAGAAAAGCAGTCGTGAAAGAAGAGACTAAAATTGTGAAAAAACCCAAACTTTTAAGCAAACCTGTTGAAAATTTGATTGCACCAAAAGAAGAGGAAAAAGTGCAGGAAACTGCGGTGAAAGAAAGCGAAGTTGACCTTGAAAAAGCAGAAAAAGAGGAAGAAGAAGCAAGGAAAGTTAATCTTCAAAGGCAAAATCTTGTTTCTCAAAGAAGTGCCATAATTCCTGTTAAAAAGGAAGAGGTCAAAGAAGAGGTTAAAGACGAGGAAGAAGAAGAGGAAGAGGAAGAAGAGGAAGACGACGAAGAACTTGTGGACGAAGAGGAAACCGACGAGGACAAAATCATTTCTTCAATCAATGACGAATTTAAAGCAAAAATGAAAGATGAAAACAATCTTTTGCAAAAAGTTGAAGATGACGGCGGTCGCGCCGACCTTAAAAAAGAAATTGAGGAACTCAAAAAGCAGATTGCTGAGGCAAACAAAATCATAAAAGAACTTAAAGAAAAGCAAACTGAGGGGAAAACTTCAATTGCCGTGACTGGTTCAAGGGAAGAGTTGGAGCATCGTTTGGAGACTTTAAGAGCAAGGCTGAAAGAAAATGAAAAAGAACTTTCCGTCAATAGAAAAGAGTTCGTGCCCCTAAGGCGAGTGAATAAGACGCTTGACAGCGACAAAAACAAACTTCGACGCAGAGAAGCAATTGTTGCAAAACAAAAAGTGATGCTCTATGGCGTGAACAACTATGTTGACATTGATGAGGAAAAGGCAAAGAAACTGAGTGAAGAACTTGACCTTTTGGAAGGGCTTCGACTTTCAGTGCAACATTGTGAAGAAGTTATGCAAAAGAATGTGGATAGATATCCAATACTTGAAAGAGTGAACAAAATTTTGACAAAAAATCAAAGCGATTTGAAGTCGGACATTGAGTCTTTGGAAGAGCAACTAAAATCTCTTGAAAACAAAGATGACAAAGACGACGACGAAAAATAATTTTTTTGTTTTAAAAACATCAAGGTAAAAACTTTGGTGTTTTTTATTTTTGTGTGCTAAAATGTTTTTAATGATAATTGATAGATGAAAAATTGCGAATTTTTTTATGTAAAAGATTAGAAAGTTGCTCAAAATAACTTTTTGAAAGGAAAAAATATGACGTTTTTTGTGTCGAAAAAGAATTTGCCGATAAAAAACAAAAAAGTAAAAATTGGTCTGGCACTTGGTGGCGGGGCAACGAGAGGGCTTGCCCACATTGGTGTTATAAAGGCTTTTGAGGAAAACAACATTCACTTCGATTTTGTGGCGGGGACGAGCATTGGGTCGGTGATTGGGGCGATTTATTGTGCTGGAAAGACTCCTGACGAGATGATTGAGATTGCAAAAGGTGTTAGGGTGAAAGACATCAGAAAAAGCAAGTTTTTTATGCCGTCAAAAACGGACGGGTTGCAAGAATTTATGATAGAAAGTGTTGGTGACATCAGCATCAGTGATTTGAAAATTCCATATGCGGCAGTGGCTGTCGACTTAATCTCTAGCAATGAAGTGGTGTTCACCAAAGGCAATCTTGCGAAGATTGTTTCGGGAAGTTGTGCCGTGCCGGGTGTTTTTGTGCCTGTGGAATATGAAAAATATCATCTGGCTGATGGCGGACTTCAAAACAACATTCCGTCGGACGTGCCCAGATATTTTGGCTGTGATTATGTGGTGGCGGTTGACGTGAATTCCACAAGGGGTGAGGGGACAGACTCTCTTAAACTGGTGGACGTCCTCTTGGCAACAGTCAGGATAATGACAAAGAGCAACGCTGTGAAAGGTTATATGAATGCAGACGTCGTCGTTAAGCCAAGTTTAAAAAAATATAAATCAACAAAATTGGACGAGGTGGACGCAATGCTCGCCGAGGGGTATATGGCTGGAATTGACGCCGTGGACAAAATTTTTAAAATTATCTCAAAAAAACCAAAGAGATTTCACAGGAAAAAATTTGAGGTTATAACCGAAAACAAGCCTCTTATTGTATAAAAAACAACCAGAAAAATGCCTTTGACATTAAAAAAGGGAAGAAACTTTTGATGAAAAAGAAAGGATTTCCAAAAGACGAAGTTATCTTGAAAAAGAAAAATAAAAAAGACAAAAATTTTGCTCTTAAATTGACCATATATTGTTTTCTTTGGGCAGGGCTTCTTTTCTCTTTGTTTTTCAGTCCACAGATTGAAAGCGTTTTGAATGTGACAGAGTTTGATTTCACAAGCGAGATTTCAAGCGGGGACTATCTTGTTCATTTCATTGATGTGGGGCAAGGCGACTGCATTTTGGTGGAGTTGCCTGACGGAAAAAATCTCGTGATTGACAGTGGACCAAGTTCAAGCGAGGGCGATTTGCTTGAATATTTTGACACGCTTGACATCGTGACAATTGATTATTTCATCTTAACCCACACCGACAGCGACCATATTGGGAATGCCGTGACAATTTTTGAAAATTTTGACGTTTTAAATGTGTTTATTCCAAAGTTGTATTCAAATTATGATGTGGAACAGGGCTTAAACACGCAAGATTTTAATGTGGTGACCACAGAGGTTTGGAGCAATGTGACGCAGGCAATTAACAGTGAAGATTGTCTTTTGAGTTCGACTTACAGTTTCAGTGAGGAGAGAATTTTGGGCGAGGGATATTCCTTTGTGTTTTATTCTCCTTTTGAAGATGTGATTTCAGATGTGAATGATTATTGTCCCATAATTATGCTAACCATTCAAGACACAAAATACATTTTCACAGGCGACGCAACCACAAGCGTGGAGGAGGATTTTCTCGAAAGTTATCCAGAAATGGTGGAAAACGACTTCTTTGACTGTGATGTTCTAAAAGTGGCGCATCACGGGAGTGCCTCCTCAACTTCCATCGAATTTTTGCAGGCAATTCAGGCGGAGATTGCCGTTATATGTGTGGGGATTGACAATTCCTATTCTCACCCACGAGATGAAGTTTTGAACAGACTTTACGATGCGGGGTGTGAGATTTTAAGAACTGACACAATGGGGAGCATCGTGATGACCACTTCTGGCGGAGCGGTGGTGAGCCAAACAGGATATAACAACATCAGCGATGTTTTCATTGAGTGGGAAAATTTTGTGCTTGGTGGCGGAATAATTTTGGTGTGTTTGGCGGGAATAATTTTCAAAAAACGAGCGAAAAAAGTCTAAATTTTTGTTTCAAAATTATAACCATATGTGTTAAATTTCACTTATTCAAAGACAGTTGTAAAAAGCAATTGTTTTTTTGTATTTTTTTTGATTTGTGCAAGTTTAACAAAGAAAAACACAATATATGGTATTTTTGATTTTTGTATTGACACTATATATTGTGAGTGTTAAATTTAGTCTATCATTACAAAAAAAGGTTTTAGGAGGCAATATGATTACAAAAGTTAGAAAAAGAGATGGGAAAATTGAGAAATACGACAGAGAGAAAATTACAAACGCAATTTTCAAAGCGGCAATTGCTTGCAACGGAAAAAACAGAGGCACTGCTGAGGGACTTGCCGAGCAAGTGGAAAAGATTTTAATCAAAAATTTTGATACAAAAATTCCATCAGTGGAGCAGGTTCAAGACACTGTTGAAAAAGTGCTGATTGAAAATAGACACGCAAAAGTGGCAAAGGCATACATTCTTTACAGGGAAAAGAGAAATGCCGCAAGAAAATTGAACGCTTTGACGGGTGCAACCATCGACCTTTTTTCAAAATATCTTGACAGTTCCGACTGGGCGGTGAAGGAAAATGCTAATATGCAACACAGTGTTGCAGGGCTGAACAACTATGTTCGGGAGAACTTCACCAAAAGTTATTGGCTTAATGAAATATATCCACAGGAAGTGCGTGAGGCTCACGAAAGTGGTGCGATGCACTTGCACGACCTTGGTTTTTTCGGCGCATATTGTGTGGGTTGGGATTTAAGGCAGATATTGACCGACGGCTTTACGGGTGTTCCAAAGAAAATGTCAAGCAAGCCTCCAAAACATCTACGGACTTTCTTGGGGCAGGTTGTCAATGCCACTTTCACGACGCAAGGCGAAACGGCCGGAGCACAGGCATGGAGCAGTTTTGACACCTATTGTGCACCTTTTGTGAAGATTGACAATTTGACTTATAAAGAAGTGAAACAGGCGATGCAGGAATTTATTTTTAATATGAATGTGCCAACCCGTGTGGGTTTTCAGTGCCCATTTTCAAACATCACTCTTGACATTAAATGTCCAAAAATGCTGAAAGACCAGCCCATCGTTATTGGTGGAGAGTTGAAAAACAGCACCTATGGCGAATACGAAAAAGAGATGGAGATTGTGAATAAGGCTTTTTGCGAAGTGATGCTTGAAGGCGACGCAAAGGGCAGAGTATTCACTTTCCCAATCCCGACAATCAATGTGACCAAAGAATTTGAATGGGACAGCGAGGTGGTGAATTCCATTATGGACATCACTTGCAAATATGGCATTCCATACTTTGCAAACTATATAAATTCTGACTTGTCGCCAGAGGACGCCGTTTCGATGTGTTGCAGACTAAGGCTTGATGTGTCGCAACTTAGAAAGCGTGGTGGTGGGCTTTTTGGCTCCAATCCACTCACTGGCTCCATTGGTGTTGTCACCATTAATCTTCCACGAATTGGATATCTTGCAGTGGACGAGAACGACTATTTTGCGATGCTTTCAAAATATGCTGACATTGCCAAAAATTCGCTTGAAATTAAGAGAAAAGTGATTGAGGACCAGACGGAAAAAGGGCTGTATCCTTATTGCAGATTCTATCTTCGTGATGTGAAGGCGAAGTCTGGGGGCTATTGGTCCAACCATTTCAACACAATCGGCATCATTGGAATGAACGAAAGTTCGCTCAATTTTATGGGAAAGGATATAACCACGAAAGAGGGCTATGACTTTGCCATTAGGGTGATGAATTTTTTAAGGCAAAAAATGGTGGATTATCAAAAAGAAACTGGCAATCAATACAACCTTGAAGCCACTCCTGCCGAGGGTGTGAGTGCAAGACTTGCTTTGATTGACAAAAAGCGTTATCCCGACATCATCACTGCCGGCAAAAAAACGGTGAGCTACACCAATTCCACCCAAATCCCCGTGGAATTCACCGATGACATTTTTAAAGTTGTGAAAATGCAAGACGAGTTGCAGGCTCTCTATACAGGCGGAACAGTTTTGCACCTTTATCTTGGAGAGAGGATTGAAAATAAGGAAGTCTGCAAGAAACTGATTAAAAAGATTTTTACAATGTCAAAGATGCCATACATTTCCATAACCCCAACTTTCAGCGTGTGCGAAGAACACGGCTACATCGCAGGCGAGCATTTCACTTGCCCAGAATGTGGCGAAAAGACGGAAGTGTGGTCACGAGTTGTGGGCTATTTGCGTCCTGTGCAAGACTTCAACGACAGTAAGTTTGACGAGTATATGAACAGAAAAAAATTTGTCATTAATTTAGACGAGAAAGAAGATGGTTGCCTCAGTGATTTTAAGAGTTAATTTTTTTTAAAGGGAAGAGGGGTGACATTTTACCCCTCTTTCACAAAAAGAATTTTAAAAACAAAGAGAACTTAGAAAGGCAGAGTGGGCTTTTATAGTGCAAAGTGAACATAAAAAGGAAAGATTGGACATATGAACATTGGTGGAATGGTTAAAAATTCTTTTGTGGACTATCCCGGCAAACTCGCTTGCGTGTTTTTCACCACGGGGTGCAATTTTAGGTGCGGATATTGTCACAATTCACACTTGTTTGAAGCCAAACCCACAATATCAATCGAGCAGGCAATGAAGTTTTTGGAAAGTCACAAGAGTTTTTTGGAAGGAGTTGTCATTTCCGGCGGAGAGCCAACTTTGCAAAGGGATTTGAAAGACTTTATTTTGATGATAAAAGAAATGGGTTATCTCGTGAAACTTGACACAAACGGCTCGAATTTTGAAGTGCTTAAAGACTTGGTGGAAAGTAAACTCGTCGATTATGTTGCGATGGACATCAAGGCACCACTTGAAAAATATGAGATGGTTGTCGGCAAGACAAACAAACTGGACGAAGTGAGAAACAGCAGGGAATTTTTGATGAGTGGACTCGTTGACTATGAATTTAGAACGACATTTTCTCACGATTTGACCCTTTGCGACTTGGAAGAAATTTGCAGGGAAATTAGGGGTGCTAAAAATTTTAGCCTGCAAAAATGCAACGAAGTGAAAGGTGGTGAAAAGTGCTTGCCCGAAAAGAGCAAGGCGGAACTTTTGCAGGGGCTTGAGATTGCAAAAAAATATGTGAAAAATTCCATTTTAAAAGGTGTGGATTAACCTTTTTTGCCCATTTTCTCTAAACTTTTTAAAACTAATGAATTAAGATAGACCTTCAAAATTGGGGGTTTATTTTTATAATATAGTGTGATATAATATCCTCGTTAGAGGAATGTAAAAATGTTTATGGATTACCTTTGGCTTTTAATAGTTGGTGTGATTGTTGCTACGTCCATAATTTTGTTTTGCGTGCTCGTGCCTGTGAGGGTGTGGCTGAAAGCAATCTTTTCGGGCGTTTATGTCCGTGCCCGTGTGCTTTCAAGCATGAAACTGAGAAAGATTAATGCGGGACTCATTGTCGACGAATACATATACGCCAAAAAGGCGGGGATTCAGGTTGCTCTGGGAGATTTGGAGACGCATTTTATCAGCGGTGGAAACATAAGAAACGTCGTGGACGCTATGATTGCAACCAAAAATGTTTCGGTCGATTTGTCTGTTGACACGGCAAAAGCGATTGATTTGTCGGGTGTGAATGTAAGCGAGATTGTGCACGAGTCCATAACGCCAAAAGAGGTTGTGACACCTGTCATCTCTGCTTTTGCAATGGACGGTGTGGAAATTTTGGCGACTTTGAGCATAACTCTCAAAACAAACCTTGCGAAATTTTTGGGCGGAGCAAAAGAAAACACCATCATTTCTCGGGCAACTGAGGGTGCTGTTTGCATCATTTCAAGTGCTCAGAAAGTGGGTGAGATTTTGCATAATCCCGACCTTATTTCAAAATTTATTAAAGCAAGAAACATCGATGATAAAACGGCATATGATTTACTGAGCGTGGACGTTTTGAAGGTTGAAATTGGCAGAGATTTGAACAAAGAGCAAGCCGAATATGAGAGAAAAAAAGAATTAGAAGACAATACTTTTAAAGCAGAAGAGGAAAAGGCACTAGCCATTTTGGAGCAAGAAAAACTGAAAGCAGAAGCAGAACAAGAGCGGTTAAAGCGGGCGAAACTCGAAACGGAAGTGCCAAAGGCTCTGTTAAAGGCGTTTGAAAATGGCAAAATGGAAGTGATGGACTATTATAAGATGCAAAACATCATTGCCGACACAAATATGCGTAAGGCACTTTCAGAAAAACCAGAAAAACCAGAAGAAAAGAAAAAAAATAAATTTGATTTCTACGACAATGATGATGACGATGATAAGAAGTGATTTAAAGGGAGAATAAAATGTTTGTTACGCTTGCAATAATCTGTATTTGTTTTTTTATTCTTTCCTTTTCACTGCTTTTTAGAAAGCAACTTGGGAAGTTCTTTTCCTTTTTTTCAAGTCTATTTAAAAAACATAATGAAAAAAACAAAAAAGATAAGGAAAACCGCTTGAAAGCAAGCACAAAGCAGGTTGCTCCAAAAATGATTTCCGGAGACGGTGTGAAAAAAATTGACGCTCCCGCCTTAAAAACGGACGACTCTACTCTTTTAAAAAAAGATGTTGTTGCCCCTTTAAAAACTAACGTTGTTGCCCCTTTAAAAACCGACGGCTCTACTCTTTTAAAAACGAACGCAGTTTCACCTTACAAAAAGGACGAAAATAGGTTTTTTTTAAAAAATTCGAGCGAACATGCGAGTGTAACAACGGAAAACAAAGACAATGAAAATCAAGAAAAAGATGTGACTAGAAAGTATGACTTTTCTTTCAAAACTTCACAGAAAAATCAAAAATTGGTGAAAGAACGAAACGAACTTGACGAAGAAATAGGGAAAATCTCAAAGATGATTGGTGAAATGGAAAAAGAAAAAGATGTTGAAAATAAAAAAATGTTTGACGTACAAAAGGGTTTACCAAATTTCATCACAAACAGAATGAAAGAAGATGAAAAGACAATTTTAGGCAGAAGAAAATCAAGTGATTTTATGAACCTCGTCAAAAACAAAAAATCCACTGAGATTGAGATTGATAATGAATTGATTGATTTGAGCAAGTTGCCAGCAAACATTAAAAAATTGCTGATTTCTGGAATTCTTGACAGAAAAGATTTTTAAAGAAGTTTTTTCTGCACGTTTTAAAAAAAATAAAATCAAAATGCGACCCAAAATCAATATTTGTTTGACAAAGTGGGCAATATTTTATTATCATATAACTATATGAAAAGGGGTGAACATTATGGAACCTTATTCTTTTGATGACATCACAGACAGACAACTTAAAATTCTTGCCCACACGCTTTCCACAACGGGCGGAACGGCCGAACAGGTGCATCTTTTTAAGTCTGAAAAAGATCCGTTTGACCTTTATCCTGTTGACGTGGCGATGCTTGAACCCACCAAATTTTTTGAATATTACATTGTGACGACCGTGGGGCTGAGTGCCTACAAATTTTCTAGCAAAGTCGCTCGTGCCGAACTCATTATGCTTTTGCCAAAGGAGTGGAAGGCAGATTTTTCGAAGTGGGAATATTTTTGGCCTGTCAAGTTGATGCAAGACATCGCTTTTGGCATCATTAACAATAAAGCCAGTGTGTTACCACTTCAACTTTTCGAGATGACAGATGCGGGAAATCCTTATGAAACGACGAGTTTTGTTGGCGGGATTGTCAATTTCCCCGAACTTTTCCCTGTGGAATACGTTGACGAAAAGATTGACTATGATTACACGAGATTTTATCAAGTTGTCCCAGTGACCAAAAAACAAGTGGACAAGATTAAAGACATCGGCTCAGACAAGTTCATTCAGTTTGACTTGCATGACGCCGATGGACCCCTTCTTAACGTGGAAGTGCCAGATGTCAAGAAAAATGCAGGGAAGAAGATTGACAAAATCATTGCTCACAACGAAAGAACATTAAAAGGAAAATAGAAAAAGGTGGCAAACCTTTTTTTTACTTAAAAAAATGAAAAGAAGAATTTTGGGCATTGACCCTGGGTTTGCACTGGTTGGGTTTGGGGTTATAGATGAAGATTGTGGCAACCTTTCTGCCGTGGATTATGGAGTGATTTCGACAACAAAAGACGAGAATTTCACCCTAAGACTTCAAAAGATTTATGACGGGATAATCTTACTCATCGACCGCTTTAAGCCCGACGCAATCGCCGTTGAAGAACTTTTCTTTTTCAAAAATCAGACCACAGTCATTCCGGTTGCAGAGGCAAGGGGCGTCATCGTGCTTGCCGGCAGACAGAAAAATGTGAAAATGTTTGAATACACCCCCCTTCAAATTAAGCAGGCTCTCACTGGAAACGGGCGGGCGGAAAAAAAGCAAATTCAATATATGGTTAAAAATATTTTGGGGCTCGTAGAGGTGCCAAAGCCAGACGACGTGGCAGATGCAATCGCAGTGGCTCTCACACATTTGCAGACGAATAACGTGCTTTGCGACAACAGCATTTGAAAAGTTTTTAAGAAAAATCTTTAAGAAAATTCTTTCAATAAAAAAACTAAAAAAAAATAAAAAACTTCTAATATAAAAGAGAAAATAGAAAGAAAGGGGAAAAATGTATAGTTATATCATTGGAAAGATAACCGAAAAAAATGACAATTCAATAACTCTTGAAAATTGTGGCATTGGTTATGATGTGATGTTGTCGAGTTTTGCTCAGAGAAATCTTCAAAACTTTGACGGCGAAGTGAAAGTTTACACCTACTATCAGCAACGAGATGACGGCGTGAGCCTTTTTGGATTTTATTGCAAAGAAGAGAAAAATTTATTTTTAAAACTTCTCACCGTGAGTGGCATTGGTCCAAAAATGGCGATAACCATTCTCTCAAACATTTCTGTGAATGATTTGTGCGTGGTCGTGGGGACGCAGGACGTCTGTGCACTTTCAAAAGTGAAAGGCATCGGCAAAAAGACTGCTGAAAGGATTTTGATTGAACTGAAAGACAAAATTCAGCTCGTTGGGCAGATTGGCAACTTTGAAAGGGTGGAAACGTCAAGCGAGATTGACGAGGCTTGCGACGCACTGACGAGTTTGGGGCTCAGCAGGTTTGAAGCGGAAAGGTTGACGAAAAATTGCTTTGAAAAGGGCGACACTGTTGAAATGCTTGTGACGAAGGCACTCTCGCAAATGAGAAGTTAAAACTTTTTTGAAACAAAAAATAATCATTTTGATGAGAAAAAAGGAAAAGATATGAACGACTTTATTAAAAGCACAAAGAACTTGAGTGATGCGGAGATTGAAAACACGCTAAGACCAAACAAACTTGCAGATTATGTGGGGCAGGACAAGGCTAAAAATGCCCTGAAAATCTACATTGAAGCGGCGAAAAAGAGAAGCGAACCGCTCGATCACGTCTTGCTTTATGGACCTCCCGGGCTTGGGAAAACGACTCTTTCGCACATCATTGCAAACGAACTTGGCTCTCAACTTAAAATCACGAGCGGACCTGCCATTGAGCACGCAGCGGACTTGGCGGCAATCCTCACCACTCTTCAAAAAAATGACGTCCTTTTCATCGACGAAATTCATAGACTTCGGCACACTGTGGAAGAGATTTTGTATCCTGCAATGGAAGACTTTTCGCTTGACTTCATTGTTGGCAAAGGTCCAAGTGCGAGGAATATGCGACTAAAACTTCAACCTTTCACCCTTGTTGGTGCGACGACAAAAGCGGGGAACATCGCTCCCCCACTTCGAGATAGATTTGGCATCATTGAGCGACTTGAACTCTATGAACCACAGGAACTTGCGGACATCATCACAAGGAGTGCTAAAATTCTTGATGTGGACATTTTGCCAGAGGCGATTAAGGAAGTCGCCTTGCGAAGCAGGGGCACTCCCCGAATTGCAAATAGACTCCTAAAAAGAGTGAGAGATTTCGCCGAAGTGAAAGCGGGCGGAGTGGTCGACCTTGATGTTTGCAGACAATCTTTAAAAATGATGGACATCGACGACAAGGGTCTTGACTTTGTGGACAGGCGTCTGCTTGAAAGGCTGATTGTCACTTTTAATGGTGGGCCGGTTGGCGTCGAAACACTTGCCACGAGCATTGGCGAAGAAATTGCAACCATTGAAGATGTCTATGAACCCTATCTCATTCGCTTGGGTTTTATCGCAAGAACGCCACGGGGAAGAATGGCTCTTGACGGAGCATATGAGCATTTGAATATTAAGAGAAAATAATTTTTTTAAAAATAAAAAAACACACAAAACTTATAATATAAAAAAAAAGAGAAAATAAAAAGAAAAAAAGATGATTGATTACACAAAAACGAGCATATATAACTATTTTTTGCCAGAAGAATTGATTGCACAGTCGCCCATTGAGCCACGAGATGCGTCAAGATTGCTGTGCTTTGACATTGACGAGCAGTCGATTAAACACAAGCATTTCTTTGACATTACAGACTTTTTGCGTGCGGGTGATGTGCTTGTTTTAAACGACACAAAAGTTATTCCTTGCAGGTTGCTTGGCAGTAAAGAAACGGGTGCAAAAGTTGAAATTTTTTTGATTAAACGCTTAAATACGACCGATTGGGAAGCACTCGCAAAGCCGGGGAAAAGGCTGAAAATTGGGACGAAAGTCCACTTTTCAAATAACCTTTCTTGTGAGATTTTGGGCGACAACGATTTTGGTGGAAAAACGGTGAGATTTCATTTTTCGGGCATTTTTGAAGACATTTTAAGCAAAGTTGGGGTGATGCCTCTGCCACCTTACATCAAGAAAAAGTTGGAAAATAGCGAGAGATATCAAACTGTCTATTGCAAAACGCAAGGCTCCACGGCGGCACCAACGGCTGGGCTTCATTTCACAAAAGAACTCTTGAAAAAGATTGAAGAAAAAGGGGTCGAGATTTGCTATGTTTTGCTTCACGTGGGGCTTGGGACTTTTAGACCTGTGACGGAAGAAAATATCTTGGAGCATGATATGCACACAGAATATTTCGAGATTGAAAGCGACGTTGCGGGGAGAATTAACAAGGCAAAAGAAGAGGGGCGACGTATCATTGCCGTGGGCACAACTTCGGTGAGAACTCTTGAAAGTGCGGGAAAAGACGGGAAAGTTGTGGCTCAAAAAAGCGACACAAAATTGTTTTGCTATCCACCCTATGATTTTAAGATTGTGGACTGCCTCATAACAAATTTTCATCTTCCAAAAAGCACTCTTTTAATGCTCGTGTCCGCGTTTGCAGGGTTTGAAAACACTATGAAAGTCTACAACGAAGCAGTGAGAGAAAAATATCGTTTTTTCAGTTTTGGAGATGCTTGCTATTTTTACAGAGATAAGGCAAAATCAAAAGAATGATGGACAAATATTTTTACACAAATAAGGCGAAAGGAAAAGAATGATGGACAAATATTTTAATTTTGAAACAACGCACATCGACAAAAATTGCGGGGCACGAACGGGGATTTTTAAGACTCCACACGGCGTCATTGAAACGCCCATCTTTATGCCCGTTGGCACTCAGGCAACGGTGAAGAGCCTCACGCCCGAGGATTTGAAGAAGATTGGCACGCAGATACTCCTTTCAAACACCTATCACCTCTATTTGCGACCGGGGAGAGACACCATTAAAAGAGCGGGAGGATTGCACAAATTTATGCATTGGAACAAGCCTATTCTCACCGATTCTGGCGGATTTCAGGTGTTTTCACTTGCGGATTTTAGAAAAATTAATGACGACGGCGTGGAGTTTAAGTCGCACCTAAACGGCGAAAAACACACAATGACGCCCGAAAAGTGCATTGCAATTCAAAACGATTTGGGTTCGGACATCGTGATGCAACTTGACATTTGCACGAAATTTGGCACGAATTATGTGGATAGCGAAAAGGCAGTGGACAGGACGGCTCTTTGGCTGAAAAAGTGCTTTGAAGCACAAAAAAATCCAAAACAGATGCTCTTTCCAATTGTTCAGGGAAACGTGTTCAGTGACTTGCGTCTTAAAAGTTTGGAACTCGCAAAACCTTACACAAAATGTGGCATTGCAATTGGCGGACTTTCCGTTGGCGAGCCAAAGGAAAAGATGTATGAGATTTTAGACTTTTTAAAGGACAAATTGCCACAGGATAGCCCCCGTTATCTTATGGGAGTGGGCAGTCCCGATTGCCTTTTTGAAGGAGTCTTGCGGGGAGTGGATATGTTCGACTGCGTTCTTGCAACGAGGATTGCGAGAAACGGCACGGCGTTCACAAGCAGTGGCAAAGTTGTGATTAAAAATGCAAAATATAAAGACGACTTTTCGCCACTTGACGATGAGTGCGACTGTGAATGTTGCAAGCACTACACCAAAAGTTATCTGCATCACCTTTTGAACGCAGGCGAGATTTTGGGTGCAAGACTACTTTCCATTCACAATCTAAGATTTCTGCTGAGTTTAATGGAAAACATAAGAAAATCCATTAGAGAAGACAGATTTTTGGAATTTCGTGAAGATTTTTATAATAAATATGGAAAATAAGTATTTTGTCAAAAATTTCTTTCAAAAAGATTTGATTTAAAAAAAGATTTATATTATACTTGTTGAAGTTAAAAGATTTTAAGGAGAATATTATGTTAAATTTATTATGTGCCACAGAGGGAATTGGTTGGACGATTGCGCTTATTGCACTGCTCGTTTTAATGGTTGTTTATCTTGTTTTTGGGACCATCAATCGCAAAAAGGGTCAAGAGCAAGCGATGAAAATGATTAACGAACTTAAAAAAGGCGACAAAGTTGTCACAAACGCTGGCGTTTATGGCGAAGTTTTCTCAATCAGGGAAACAAATATGGGCAAAGTCGTCGTCATCAAAACAGGTCACGATGAAGACAACAAAAACGCAAGTTTCATCACTGTTAATGCAAGTGTCATTTTAGGAATAGACAAAAAAGAAGATTTGATTTTGGACAAAGACGGCAACGTCATTGAGCCAATTGACCTTAAAAAAGAAGTCTTGACAGAGAAAGCAGAAGTCAAGAGCGAAAAAAAGGGCAAGAACAAAGAAGAGAAATCTGCTGAAAAAGTGGAAGAAAAACCTGCTGAAAAAACAGAGAAAAAACCTGCCACAAAGAAGGCAACTGCAAAAACAACTGTAAAGAAAACAACAACAAAGAAAGAAGAAAAGTAAAAAATTAATTTTAATTTAGAAAGAAAGTCGCCAAGATTTTGGTGATTTTTTTTCTTTTTTTTTCTCACTGATATTATAATTTTTTTTATTTTTTCTCTTTAATATTAATTACAAAAAGATGTGAATAATAAAAAAGTTTATAATGTTAGCGAAAAAAAGAGAAAAGAGAAAAAAAAGTTTTGTTTGCATAAAGTGAGAAATTCACTCATAAATTTTACTAATACAGTTTTGCAAAAAAGGAGAAAATATGGAAAGGACGTTAAAAAGAAGAGTGATTTCGCCAATCGTGAAAGGGGTGCTGTTTTCTGTGTGTTTTTCGGTCGTTGCAGTGCTTATATTTGCAATTATTTATAAATTTGTGGACTTTTCAGAACTTACAATCAAAGTGATTAATCAAATAATCAAAGTTTTGAGCATTGTTTTCGGGGTGTCCATATCTCTTAAACACGACAGGACTAAGGGAGTTTTAAAAGGGGCTTTGGTGGGCATTTTATACGTCCTTTTGTCCTACACGATTTTCTCTGTATTGGTGGCAAGTTTTTCGTTTAGTTTGAGCATTGTCTATGACTTTATCTTTGCCATTTTGGTGGGAGTAATCTGTGGGGCATTTATGGTCAGTTTGAAAAAATATTAAAAAAACTTAAAAAATAAAAAAAACAAAATATAATCAATTTTTTTGGCAACAATTCTTTAAGTGGAATTGTTGTTTTTTTTGGCTTATAAATAAAAATTATGTTTGACTTAATTTGTTTGTTTCTATATAATTATCAAGAATAGAAAAGGAGACTTATATGAGTAAGGCTAGAAGTAAGATTAAACTTTGCATTGTGGCAATTCTCACCATCATCGGTTTGTTTCTCACATTTGTAAGTTTTGTTGTGCCAACGACGAACACAACTTTTAACAGTTTTGTTGGGGCAATCAACTTTGGCTATGACATTGGCGGAGGCAGGCTTTCCGTGTATGAAGTGTCAGACGAGATTTTGAGCGAGAGCATTTTTGACGAAAAACTTGATGAAACTGTGACATTTTTAAAAAACAGTTTTGCATCTTACGGTTTTGATGTGACAAGGCAAGGCGACACCGTTCGCATCGAGGTGTCAAACTATGACGACTCCGAGATGACGACTCTGCTTTCTTTGGGCGGGTCAAGTTATGACTTGCAGACAATCATTGCCGGTGAAGACGGGATCAGTTTTAACAGCAGTAGCAGTGAATTTGATGCGGAGGGCAGTGTCACCGAGGAATATATCAAAAGTTGCACGATTGAAGCATCTCAGGAGAGTGACGGCGAAGACGTCTATCCTGTGACCATTGAATTCACCGAAGATGGACAGGAACTTTTTTTGGATTTAACGCAAGACATCATCGACGACAGCGGAAGCCTTTATATGTATATTAACGGCACGGTCTATAATTCAGATGGTTTTTCACTCACGACTGCCGTTTCAAGTTTGACCCTTTATTCCACATCTCAGCAGTCGGCTCAGGCTCTTAAATTACAAGTGGACGCACTGGCAAAACCACTCACTCTTTCGACAATTGTTGACGATTACGTGACGAGCGGACTCAACACTGGCACTGGAAGTTTCTTTGGGAACATCAAGGTACTTTTGACAATTGCTCTTTCTGCCGTGCTTTTGGCATGTATTATTTATCTTATTATAAAATATAGAATGCTTGGAGTTTTGGCAACCGTTTCGATTTTCATTTTCATTGTTCTCTATGCGTTTTTGCTCCAAAGCATTCCGCTTGTTTTGATTGATATCAATGGACTTTTGGGTGTGCTGTTTGCTTTTGCACTGTTGTTCTTTAATATGACCAGCATTTTTGAAAGGGTTAGGCAAGAATATGCCCTTGGGAAGAAGATTACGAACAGTGTCCAAACGGCTTTTCGTAAAAAAGTGTTGCCAACTCTGGAAAGATATGTTTTCTTGCTCTTGTTTTGTGCGGTGGCATACATCACAGGTTCGAGTGCAATAGGTGCTTTTGTCGTTGCTCTTTTTGTGGGGCTTTTTGTGAACTATTTTGTTTTGTTCGTGGCTTTAAAGGGAATGAGCAGTTCCTATTTGGTGATTAATAGCACCAAAAAAACTTACTATAATTTGAAAAGGGAGGAAGTGAAAAATGAAATCTAATTCCTCTAAAAAACACGACTTTTTGTCGTTTTTAAAACCAATTTTGACAGTCTGTTTTGCTTTTGTCTTAGTTGCAAGTGTGATTGTGGGATTTTATGGTTTTAGGTCTAGTGTGGACATCAATGGTGGCACTCAACTTGTGGTCGATTTTGTGAATTCAAATGTTGACATCGAGGACGAAACCGAACTTAACGAGGCTTCAACCACGGTGAGAGAAATTTTGCAAGAAAACGGCGTGACTGTTAATTCTTTTCAGGTGCAGGGAGAATTTGGCACAAAGAGTTTTGTCATCACTTTTGAAGATGTCTCGCAATTGACTCTTCAAAACATTCGCCTTGCAATCAACGAAGAATTTAATGCAAGTGAAACCTATGCCGATTTTGTGACAGACGAAAATGCAGTCGGAATTTTGGACAATAACTATGACCTGACTCGCAGTACTTCAACCATCGACTCGTTCATTTCAAGTGACGAACTTTTGGTGACCATTTCAACCCTTCTTTTCGCACTCACAATCTTGATGCTTTATGCATTTTTCCGTGTGAAACTTGCCGGTGCTTTCTCCATTTTCTTTGGCGGAGTTTTCGACATTTTGATGTCGCTTGCCTTCATTGCACTTGCAAGAGTGGAGATCAATTCCTACATTTTTGTCGTGATGACGTTCACTCTTGCCGTCAGCATATATATGAGTGCAGAGTTTTCGTTTAACATTAAAGATAAGTTGAAAGATGGTCAATTTGCCGAAAAGTCAACATATGAACTTGCGAACATTGTTGTGGAAGAGAATTGGAAGAAAAATCTTATGATTGCCATTTGTTCGTTTGTTGGGCTTGTCATCATCGGGCTTGTTTCCTTTGGAAGTGTTATGTATGTTGCCCTTGCAAGTTTGGTTGGAATGGTTGTGGTGTTTGCTTCACACACTTTTGTCGTGCCTGCTTTGTATGTGTTTTTTGCAAGAAATCGTGAAGCATTCAGTGCAGTTAAACCAAATAAAAAATTGGAAACAACTATCACAAAAGAAGTGGAAAGCAAGACAAACGATATCGACAAAACTGCCAAAGTGATTGAGATTAGCGACAAAAAATAATAGAATTTAATTTTAAGAAAGGGGCTTTTCGCTCCTTTTTTTTATGTTTTTTCATCAACATTTTATTTTAAAAACGACAAACTCTTAATTGTCATATTTGTTTTTTTGTGTTAAAATAAAACATATGAAAGAATTTGAAATTAACATTTCTCCACTTGTTTTGGAACTTTTTAATAAGCGGGGATATTGCTCAAAAAGCGAGATAGACAACTTTTTGAACCCAAAAGACAGCAATTTTTATGACCCTTTTTTGCTTCACGATATGGACAGATTGGTGAAAAGAATTGAGAAATCTGTGAAAAACAACGAAAAAGTGCTCATTTTTGGCGACTACGATGTGGACGGGGTGAGTGCAAGTGCCATCTTAATCAAATATTTTTCGTCAAAAAACTTTTATGTGGACTATTTTTTGCCCAACAGATATATCGACGGCTATGGGCTGACAAACGAAACGCTTTTGATGATTAAAGAGAAGTTTAACCCTGCTCTTATCATCACGGTTGACTGCGGAATTTCTTGCTTTAAAGAAGTGGAATTTGCAAAAACTCTCGGCATCGAGATTGCAATCACCGACCACCACGACATTCCAGACAAAATCCCAGACACCATTGTCGTGAACGCAAAACTTGACGGGCAGGAATATCCTTTCAAATCCCTTTGTGGCACGGGGCTTGCTTTTAAGATTGTGCAGGCACTTTGCGGGCTTGAAGAGGCAAAAAAATATCTTGGCATTGCCTCCATTGCAACCATTGCCGACATTGTTCCGCTCGTGGACGAAAACAGGGCGATTGTGAAACTTGGAATGAGAGATTTTGAGCAAAATCTTCCAAAGGGAATTAAGATGCTTTTTGAGGAAAACAAACTTCCTCTTTCGGCTTCGTCAACGGACATTGCTTTTAAACTTTCGCCTAAAATCAACGCAGCGGGAAGAATGGGCGACGCAGGAGTTGCTTTGAAACTCTACATCAAAGACGACAAAATTTTGCTTAAAAATACCATTGAAAGTTTGAACGAACTCAACACTCAAAGGCAGTCACTTTGCAACACTGTGTATGAAGATGTGAAGAAAAAACTCTCCAAAATTAACATTGCAAACTACAACTCCATCGTCCTTTCCGACAAGAAATGGGACAGTGGGATTTTGGGCATTGTGGCGGCAAAAGTTGCAAATGATTTTAACAGACCCACCATTCTTTTTCAAGATTTGGGGGAGGAACTAAAAGGCAGTGCCAGAAGTGTGAACGACATCAACATTTTTATCGCCATTTCCAGTTTAAAAGAGGTTTTGGAGGCTTTTGGAGGGCACAAAATGGCAGCGGGACTCACCATTAAAAAAAGCAATTTTGCTCCTTTTCTTTCAAACCTAAATAAATTTTTGGACGAGCATTATGAGCCAAAAGATTATGTTTCAAACGATGACTTTGACCTTGATTTAAGACCCGAGCAGGTGAGTGCAAAGTTTGTGGAAGATTTGGAACTTTTGGAGCCTTGCGGGTGCGGGAACCCAAAGCCTTTGATAAACTTGACACTGAGCGAAAGAGCGACTTTTTCGCCTATGCCAAAGCACCCAAACCACATCACAATTAATGCGGGTGGGCTTAACATCGTGGCGTTTAATTCCTATAAATATTTGCCACTTTTGAAAAATTCAAATAGCAAGCAAGTCACGGTGGAACTTCAAGAAAGTGCTTTTCGAAACAAGAAATATCTTAAAGGTGTGGCTAAAAACATCACAACGGGCGAGATTTCAAAACCTAAAAATAACGACATTTTGTGTGGGGAATATATAAAGCAACTTTTCTATTCAAAAGACACTGTGAAACGAACAAAAATTTATGCAAAAAACGAATTGCAAAACCTTGTGTCACTTGCAGAGAAGGAATTTTTTGGCACCCTTTTTGTCAGTTTTAGTTATGCTTCATATAAGGATTTTTGCACAAGTTTTAAAGACATAAAGTTGCAACACTATATGTTTGAAGTCATCTCAAACAGCGGAATTAACAGCATCGTCATCTCGCCTTCAAACTTAGGTAATTTTTCAGCATACAAGCGGATTGTGTTTTTGGACGCCGTTTTGACAAAGGGTTTTTTAGGTAACATTTCAAAAGTTTCAAACGCTTTGCAGTTCATTCCAAAGGACAAGAAAGTGGAAAAAAGCATTTTTAACAACATTAAAACGGACAGGGTTGTTTTTGGCGAATATTTCAAACTTTTAAGCAATTTTGCGTCAAAACAATCAAGTTTCTATGCCGACGCCGACTTGTTCAGAATTTTGTGTGCTGAAAACAAACACCTAGACTATAAGCAATTCATTTTTTGTTTCTATGTCTTCATAGAACTGGGCATTTTTGAGGTGGAAAACGACCTTGGGCTTTACACCTTAAAAGAAAATAAAAAAGTGGTGTCGCAACTGACAAATTCAAACTTTTATAATTCCGTGTCACTTTTCCTTGTTGCAACAAACTGGGGTGGCAACAAAAAAATTTAGCGGGCACGCCTATTGGCTAACCGCTATTTTTTCATTTCCCCTCCCACTCCCCCTTCTTTTTTATAGGGCTCATTAAAAAAGTTTTTTAAACATTTTTAATGAAAAGTGAATAGTGAAAAGTGTAAAATATAAATCTAAACCAACCATAATTCATCATTCTTCATTTATCATTTATCATTAAAAAAACTTTCGCCCGAAAGTTTTTGTTTATGCAGTTGACAATTCAGCAATATAAGTGTAAAATCTTCACATACCTAGACAAAGGGGTTCGCGTTTTACTCTCAATTAACGGCTTACTTTGTTTATGGCAAATTTTAATAAGGGAGAGAAAAATGGATAAGGCAAGAAAACAAGAAGTCATCAAAACTTTTGCTAGAAATGAACTAGACACTGGCTCAACAGAAGTTCAAATTGCAATCCTCACAGAGAGGATCAGGCACTTGACAGAGCATTTGAAAGTCAACAAGGGCGACAAACATTCAAGCCGTGGCTTAATGCAGATGGTTGGACACAGAAAAGGGCTTTTGAAATATCTTGAAAAAGAAGACTTGAGCAAATATCGAGAGATAAAAAAACAACTGGAAATTAGATAAAAAACTTAATAGCGGGTTTAAAGATAAGAGATTATCTTTTTGCCCGTTTTTTTTATTTATTTTTATCAACAAATTGCCTTTTTGTTAAAATTTTAGTTTGATAAAAGGGTGTTTTGGGTTATAATTAAACGTTTATTAGGAGAAAAGAAAGTGAAAGAAAATGTTTTTAAGACGATCGTCGGTGGTCGTGAACTCACGGTGAGGACAGGAAAATACAGTGAGCAGGCAAATGGCACTTGTTGGGTGCAATGTGGCGAAACAACTGTGCAATGCAGTGTGACTATGGCAGTCACCCCAAGAGATGGGATTGATTTCTTCCCACTTGGTGTGGATTTTGAAGAAAAAATGTATTCAGTGGGGAAAATTCCCGGCGGATTTAAAAAGAGAGAAGGGCGTCCAAGCGACAAGGCAATCTTGACTTCAAGGCTTATAGATAGACCCCTAAGACCTCTTTTCCAAAAAGGTTTTTATAACGATGTGGCAGTTGTCTGCACCGCTCTTTCTGTGGACCCGGACATCGCCCCAGAAGTTTTGGCGATGATTGCTTCAAGTGTGGCAGTTTCCATTTCGGACATTCCATTTGCAGGGCCAACGGGGAGTGTTGTCGTGGGCAAGATTGACGGCGAATATGTCATCAACCCAACCACAGCACAAAAAGAAAAAAGTTCGATGTATTTGACCGTGAGTGGCACAAAAGACGCCATTTTAATGGTGGAAGCAGGAGCGAATGAAGTGAGTGAGCAAGAGATGCTTGACGGCATTATGTTTGCACACGAAGAGATTAAAAAATTGGTGGCTTTCCAAGAAGACATCGTGAAGAAAATTGGCAAGAAAAAGAGAACAGATTTGAAACTCTTTGTGCCAAGTGTTGAGGTTGACAAGGCAGTGCGTGCCTATGCCGACAAAAAACTTACCCACGCTCTTGACACTTTTGACAGGGAAGAAAGGCAGAAAAGACAAGAAGACTTGAACGCAGAAGTTTTGGAGCATTTTGCCGAGAAATTCCCAGAGGAAGAAACGATGATTGCCGACGTCATATATCATATGACAAAAGAAAAAGTGCGTGAAAAGATTTTAAGCAAAGGCGTCCGCCCAGACGGCAGAAAATTGACGGAAATTCGCCCTATTTGGTGCGAAGTTGGGGTTCTTCCTCGTGTTCATGGCAGTGCTGTGTTCACTCGTGGGCAAACTCAGGTGCTAAATTGTTGCACTTTGGGGACAATCGCAGAAGTTCAAAAATTGGAAGGGCTTGACGACGAAGAATCAAAGCGTTATGTCCACCACTACAATATGCCACCATATGCAACCGGTGAAGCAAAACAACTTAAAACTCCGGGCAGACGTGAGATTGGTCATGGGGCACTCGCCGAAAGAGCGCTACTTCCAGTTGTTCCAAGTGAAGATGAATTCCCATATGCTCTAAGGCTCGTAAGCGAAGTTTTGAGTTCAAACGGCTCATCTTCAATGGCAAGTGTTTGTGGTTCAACCCTTTCTTTAATGGACGCTGGCGTGAAGATTAAAGCACCAGTGGCTGGCATCGCAATGGGGCTTATTAAAGACACCGAAAGCAGTAAAGTTGCCGTGATGAGCGACATTCAGGGAATGGAAGACTTTTTGGGTGACATGGATTTCAAGGTTGCTGGCACTGAAAAGGGCATCACCGCCATTCAAATGGACATTAAGATTAAAGGCATCGACAAAAACATCTTGACAACCGCTTTAAAACAGGCAAAAGAGGGCAGACATCACATTTTGGGGATTATGCTTGAAACAATCAAAGAGCCAAGAGCACAACTTTCAAAATATGCTCCAAAGATAATTTCCTTTGACATTGACCCCGACAAGATTAGAGAAGTGATTGGCTCAGGCGGGAAAGTCATCAACAAAATTATCGAAGAAACAGGCGTTAAGATTGACATCGACGACAATGGAAAAGTTTTCATCGCAACTCCTGATGCCGAAAAAGCCCAAAAGGCAAAAGACATCATTTTGAGCATTGCAGAAGACGTTAAAATGGGCAAAATCTACACTGGCAAAGTGGTGAGAATTATGCAGTTTGGCGCTTTTGTTGAGCTTGCTCCCGGGAAAGATGGAATGATTCACATCTCCAAACTTTCAAAAGATAGGGTGGAAAAAGTGACTGACATTGTGAACATTGGCGACAATGTGAAAGTGGAAGTGATTAAAGTGGACGACAAGGGCAGAGTTGACTTGAAACTTGTGGAAAAACTCTAAAAAATAAAATAAAATTTAAAAGAGACGAGAGATTGTCTCTTTTTTGTTTAAAAACACTTTTTTTTGTGTGAAAATTGTCCTATTTTTCCCCTTTGTGCATATGATTTACTATGAGGGCTTTTGGTTTTAGTGTCCAAAATGAAAAAAAATTTATTCACAGGACTTGTAATTTAATTTTGATTGTCACGGTTTTTTGCGTGATGAGTCTGTCTTTTTTTTCACCAATTGTGACGGAGGCTTTTTCAACTGCAACCGCACCCTATTATTATGGTGACAAATCTTCAAATAAAGTTTGTCTGATGATTAATGTCTATTGGGGCACGGAATATTTGGACGAAATGCTTGCCATTTTGAAGGAAAATGATGTGAAAACAACCTTTTTTGTGGGGGGATATTGGGTGGCTAAAAACAACGAAATGTTGAGAAAAATTGTGGCAGACGGGCACGAGATTGGCAACCACGGCTATCACCATAAAGACCAAGCCACAATCTCCACACAGCAAAACACAGACGAAATTTATATGACACAAGAACTCGTCAGCAGTGTCGCAGATGTTGAGATGACTCTTTTTGCACCACCTTCGGGCAGTTTTAATAATAAAGTGCTTTCCGTTGCGGAAAGCCTCGGGTATAAGACGATTTTGTGGACGCACGACACTGTCGACTGGCGAGATAAGGACAGCGATTTAATCTATTCTCGTGCCACAAAAGACACCGTTTCTGGCGACCTGATTTTGATGCACCCAACCGAAAAAACAGTGGAGGCGCTTTCAAACATCATAGCCACTTTGAAAGAAAAAGGGCTTGTTTTAACAACTGTGACGGAAGTTTTGCAGGGATAGATGTAAAAATGTGTTGAATTTTAAAGAATTAGGGGAATAATTTATGACATATTTTTCAGGTTTTGTTGAAAACGTGCAAAGAAATATTTTTGACTTGTGGATTGTGAAAAATAATATTAAAAAAATTTGAAAATGTGGTGAAAAATTGCAAAAACAATTTTTGAAATTGATTTTATTTGGTATAATTATTCCATAGAGGTGGCAGATGAGGATTTATCGCAAAACATATGAAAGTGGGCTGAGGCTCGTGTTTCAAAAACTCGGGAAAAATAGGCCTGCATCGCTGATGATTGCTTTGGACGTGGGAAGTAAGGACGAAAGCGACGAGCAAAGTGGCATTTCACATTTTGTGGAACATATGAATTTCAAAGGCACGGATAATTTTTCAGCAAAAGACCTCACCATAATTTTGGAAAAAAATGGCATCGATGTCAATGCCGCAACGAGTAAATATTTCACTCAATATTACGGCACAACTTTGCCTGAAAAAATTGAAAAGGCTTTTGAAATATTGTCCCAAATGGTCTTTTCGTCAAGCTACAAACAAGAGGAAATTAACAAAGAAAGAAAAGTTGTTTTTAGAGAGATTGATATGTCTATGGACTCTCCAAGAAATGTGCTTATAGAGAGATTTTGTAAAGATTTTAATGCGGGAACGCCTCTTGAAAAACCTGTTATTGGAAGCAAAAAAAGTTTGATGAAAATTAACCGCGAAGAGATTTTGCAGTGTGTGAAAAATAAATATGTCGCAAAGAATACTGTCGTTTCTGTGAGTGGATATTTTAGCAAAAGATTTATTAAAAACTTAACGCAAAAATATATTAATTGTAATTTTAAAGGCAAATCGGAAGTGGAGAAAAAGGGCGAGGAAAACATAATTATTCCTGTGAAAAAGTTTTCTTTTATCAAAAAAGATGTTAAGCAAACTCAAATTATTTTGGGCTTTCCAACTCCAAATATTTTTGAAAAAAACAACAAAGCGAACTTCATCTATTCTTTCATTTTTGGCGGGGCTATGAGTTCAAGACTGTTTCAAAAAGTGAGAGAGGAAAAAGCACTTGTTTATAGCATAAACTGTTCAAATGATCGTGATATTTTTGGAGGCTTAAACTCCATCTATTTTGGCACGGCAGAAAATAATGCGAAACTTGCACTGTCACTTATCAAAAAAGAAATTGATAAATTTGTTAAAGAGGGTGTGACAGACGAGGAACTTGAAATGGCAAAAATTCTTGTTAAAAGTCTGATAATTTCCGCGAACGAAAAGGGAACAAATATCACCAGAAAAAATGCAACAAATATGATCACATACAACAAAATTTTGACCATGGATAGTTCAATCAAAGAGTATCTTAGTTTATCAAAAGAAAAAGTGAATGAGATTATAAAAGACGGCTTTGATTATGCTCATATGGTGGGGACTGTGGTGACGAAAAACATTGATAGAACTCTTTTTGACATTTTTAAGTGAGTTTTTGCACCCCAAAAAAAAGAACTTTGTTTGAAATGTTTTGCAACGATTTTGACTTGTCTAAAAAATGTGTTATAATTTTCTATACAATATGTTCTAAATTAATTTTGAGAGGTTGACTTTTAAGATGGAAGAAGAAAAGAAAAGTAGAGTTTCGCTCAGCACAAAAAGGCAAGTGGGGATAACGATGATTGTTGTTTCCTGCGTTCTCCTTATGCTTTCCACTTTCAGCATTTTAAGCGATGTCAGGGCTTTTTTCCTCGGCGTTTTTGGGCTGATGATTTATCCAATTCTTCTTTTTATACTTCTCTTTGGCGTGGCTTTAAGTCTTGATAAGAAATTTGTTTACACTTTCAAATATATGCTTTTTGTCATGCTTTCTTTTTTCTTTTTTGTGTGCGTTTTGCACATCATTTTCACGGGATTTAGCACCGATGAAATCTCCTATGGCGAATATCTTTTGTCGTGCTATCACTCTCTCTACACTCCCGGCGGTTTGCTCATTGGACTTTTCACTTTCCCGCTTATGAGCCTTTTGCACGATATGGCGGGCGTCATCATCTATGCCATTGCACTCGTCATCTCGCTCTATTTTGTGTTTTCCTATTTGGAAGGGATAAAAACAAGAAAAGGGCAGAAAGTGCCATACACAAAATATGAGAATTTTGCCGAAAGAGAGCAACACTTTTTCCCTGAAAAAGAAATTCCAAGCGAAAAATCGGAGCAAAAACTTGAAATTCCAACAATCAGTGGTGTGGAAGAAGACATCTTCATTAAAGACTCCACCGAAACAAATAATGAAGTTAACCTTGCAAAAAAGAAATTGGGGCTCTCAAAAGAGCAAGACGACAAAACGGAAGAAAAAGAAAAAGAAACCCCAAAAAGCCGACTTTTTGGAAACAAAAATGATGACAAAAGTGACGGCTCTTGGAGCAACAGGGGCGTGCAAACGGGCAGACCTCAAAAATTTGTGTATGACGACCAAAAAATTGAGAAGAAAAAAAACCCCGTTCTTGATGAAAACAGGAAATATATGAACATCATTCAAGACAGAAACAATGTGAATGACAACCCTATTATTAATGCCGAAAACTATGAAGACTATAAGGAAAAAATGAAGTTGTTTGAGAAACATCAAGTTCATTCTTTGAGCCGTGACGACGAACTTTTGCCAAACAAAATTAGCGAGCCAGACGACGAATTAAGTGACACGGGTTCTTTTGGCATTGAGCCAGAAAAAGAGGGCGAAACTGACGAGTTTGACATTGAAAATGATTTTATCAAACCAAACGAAAATGGTGTAAAAATGAGCCCACTCAACCCTGTGAATTTTGAGATTAACAATGATTTGAGTGAGAGCACAGCGGAGAACGCAAGCGAGAGATTTGTTAAAGAAAACGACAAAGATAACCCCACAGAAAATTTGACTTATAATGGCGACAATATGTCCCAAAGAAAATTCAACTATAATGTTCTAAGCGGTGGAAACGACAAACAAAATGCGATTGAGCCCGATTTCAAATATGACTCGCACTATGTGGCACCTTCTGTTGAACTTTTAAAGACCTATAAGAACGAAGAAGATTTTGAAACCGACCACGAAAAGAACATCGAAGCACTGGAAAGAGTGCTTGAAGAGTTCAAAATTCCTGCTAAGGTTGAAAATGTCTGCCGAGGCGCCGCCGTGACGAGATATGAGATGCATATGCCTGTCGGCATTCCTGTGAAGAAAATTCAAATGCACTCCTCCGACATTGCCCTTGCACTTGCGGCAAAGAGCGACATTCGAATTGAAGCCCCCATCAAAGGCAAGAGTGCCGTTGGGATTGAAGTTCCAAACAACAAAGTGGACATTGTTGGGCTTAAAGACATCATTCGTTCCGAAAAATTTACGGAAGCAAAGTCGCCACTCACCTTTGCTCTTGGCAAAGATGTTGACGGCACTGTCTATTGCTGTAATCTTGCGAAAATGCCACATCTACTCGTGGCGGGTTCGACTGGCAGTGGCAAAAGTGTTTGCCTCAATGCTCTCATTTTAAGCCTGATTTTTAGAACAAGTCCAGAAGATTTAAGGCTCATTTTGGTGGACCCAAAGAGAGTGGAATTTGCGATATACAACAACCTTCCTCATCTTTTGATGCCAAAGGTTATCACCGAGCCTAAAAAGGCACTTAAAGCATTCGATTGGCTCATAAACGAGATGGAAAGGCGATTTATGGTTTTTCAAACTTGCTCTGTCAAAAGCATCAACGAATATAATATGCTTGGCGACGTTTTGAGCAAGAGAAAGCCAAAACTCCCATACATTGTCCTCATTGTTGACGAACTTGCCGATCTTGTGGTGACGACAAATAAAAAGGATTTGGAAGAAAAAATCATTCGACTAACGCAAAAAGCAAGGGCTGCCGGCATTCACATCATTCTTGCCACGCAAAGACCGTCGGTGGACATCATCACGGGGAGCATAAAGATTAACTTGCCGACAAGGATTGCATTTGCTGTGACGAACTTTGTGGACTCAAAAACCATTCTCGACCAAGGTGGTGCGGAGAAACTTTTGGGCAGGGGCGACATGCTCTATGCCCCAAGCGACGGCGAGCCTGTGAGGGTGCAAGGGGCGTTTGTGGACACGCCGGAAGTGCTTGCAGTTGTAAACTTTATTAAAGAAAACAACCCTTCAACATATGACGAAAAAGTGGACAAAAACATTAATGCCGAGAGTTCTTCAAATGGATATGACGGCGGATATGACGGCAATGCTCAAAGTGTTGATTCCCTTATGCCAGAGGCTTTAAAGCACATTATTGAGGTTGGGCAGGCGTCCACTTCGATGCTTCAAAGACGCTTTGGTTTGGGCTTTCAGCGGGCAGGAAGAATTATTGACCAAATGGTGAAAGCGGGTTTCATTTCCATTTCCGACGGCAGTAAACCACGCACAGTGTATATGACAATGGACGATTATAACAGATATTACGGACTTAAATAGGTGGAAAATGACAAAAGAAAATTTTCATAAAAAGATTGGATTTATATCCCTTGGTTGCGACAAAAACAGAGTTGATTTGGAAAAGATGATTTCCATTTTGTCGGCATATAGTCAGTTTGAATTTGTTGGCGACAAAAATCAGGCGGAGATTATCATTGTGAACACCTGTGCTTTTTTAAAAACTGCCCGAGATGAAGCGGAAAAAGTCATCTTAGAAATGTCGAAATTAAAAGACTCTGGCAGTTTGCAAAAACTTGTTGTCACGGGCTGTCTGGGTATTCTTGAAGAGGACAAACTTCAAGGAAGAATTCCTGAAATTGACGCCGTTATATTGCCAAAAGATTATAACAAGATTGACGACATCATCTTTGGACTTTTTCACGAGAAATTTTTTAGAACTGACTATGACGGGGCGAGGAAATTGACGACTCCACAGCATTTTGCCTATCTTAAAATTGCCGACGGGTGCAACAATCGGTGTGCATATTGCAAAATTCCGTTCATTCGTGGAAACTACAAGTCTGTGCCGATGATTGAACTCGTTTCCGAAGCGAAACTCTTGTGCGAAAAAGGTGTGAAAGAGATCATTCTCGTTGCACAAGATGTGACGAGATACGGCTTTGAAACAAACGGGCAAGAAAATTTGGTAAAACTCTTAAAAGAACTGGAAAAAATCAAGAAACTCAGTTGGATTAGGCTTCTTTATTGCTATCCAGACCTTGTGAGTGACGAACTCATAAAAGAGATTAAAGACAGTTCAAAAGTGTTAAACTACATTGACATTCCTTTCCAACATGTGAGCGACAGTGTGCTTAAAAAAATGAATAGGCGAGAAACAAAAAAAGATATCATTGCCTTAATCACAAAACTGCGAAAAGAAATGAGCGACATCAAAATTCGCTCCACTTTTATGGTGGGTTTCCCGGGTGAAACGGAAGAAGATTTCAAAGAGTTGTGCGATTTTTTGAAAGAGTATAAACTGGATAACGTTGGGTTTTTCAAATATTCAAGGGAAGAGGGCACAGCGTCTTTTGATATGAAAGGTCAGTTAAGCGAGAAAGTTTTGGACAAGCGTCTTAAAATTGTTCAAGATTTGCAAGAAAAGATTGCTTCAAAGAACAATCTTTCGCTTGTGGGGCAGACTTTCAAAGTGCTGTGCGAGAGTTACGACAGAAAGCACAATTTCTATGTGGGAAGAAGTTATTTTTGCGCACCCGACATCGACTTTGAAATTCTTTTTTCTTCCACAAGGCAGTTGTCTTTTGGCTCGTTTGTTGATGTGGAGATTGTGGACTATGACAAGGGATATTTCATTGGAAAAGCAGAAAAATTTGCAACATATTAAGGAGAAATATTTATGAATTTACCAAACAAAATAACGATTTCAAGGATTATTCTCATTCCATTCATCATCTTTTTTTATCTCTCGTCGGGCTTCATTTTTGCGGGAAAGTTGATTGCTGGGGGGCTTTTCGCCATTGGAGTTTTAACAGATTTTTTGGACGGATATCTTGCAAGGAAAAACAAGCAAATCACTCTTCTTGGCACTTTTCTCGACTCAATTGCCGACAAGATGTTCGTGATTGCTGGGTTTGTGCTTGTGGTGGCAGACGGCACGATTGCAAACCCTTTTGGAGTGATTGCTCTTGTCATCGTCATTTCAAGGGAACTCCTCGTGAGTGCCCTAAGGCAACTTGGGGCTGGCAAAAATGTCATCATTTCGGCGGATATGTGGGGCAAAGTTAAGGCATCGGTGCAGTTTGTCGCACTCGTTTTATTTATGATTTATAGTTTTTTCCTTGACAATGTAAGCACCTTTGGGCAGACTATGAGCACCATTTTTTCAGTTGTTTGCTATGTTTCACTTTTTGTGACTGTGTTTTGCACCATTTTGTCAGGACTGCATTATCTCATAAAATATAAAGAGGTTTTTAAGGAAAATTAATGAAAATTTCCATCATTGCCGTTTCAAACAGTGAGATTGTTTCAAACGAAAAGAACGATACCGTCAGTTTAATCTCTTCCACCCTTCACAAAAATGGGCAGGAAGTTTTGTCTTGCCAAATGGTGAGCGCAAACAGCAATGTTGTCAGCACTTCGCTCTCTTCTTTTGTGGAAAAAAGCGACTGTGTGCTTCTTCTGTGCGAAAACGAATTTGAAAAAATCTATATGTGCAAAAAGTTGCTTTGCGACTTGTTTTCTTCAAAGATGATAAACAGCACTTTTGCAAAGCTAAACATTGATGAATATTCAAGACTTTTAAATGTCCCACTTAAAAAAGAGGACGGGGCATATGCTCAAATGCCCGAGATTGCACGGACGATAAAAAATCCATTCAGCCCTTTTCAAGGCTGTCTGTGCGAAAATGACGGCAAAAGTGTTTTTTTGCTCCCTTTAAGGCACGACGAACTCCATCAAATGTTTTTTTCAAGTGTGCTTCCGTTCATTTTAAAATCTGTGGGAAACGACTCCTCCACTTTTGTGCTTAAAACTTTTGGGATAAAAAGTGGCGAAATGAGTCTTCTCCTTAGGGATTTTATTAAAAACAAACTCAACATTGAAGTCGTGTGTGGAGAATATTTGCTCTTGGGTGAAGTCATCATCAACATTCCAAAATCAACAAGAAAAGACTATGCGGACACGTTCGTGAAAAATGTGTATGAGAAGATTTTGCCCTATGTCTATGCCGATAAGGACGAGTCGATGCCCTCCTATATCTACTCTTTTTTGTCGCTTCATAAAGAAAAAGTTGCCTTTGCGGAAGACTTCACTGCGGGGAATATGAGTGCCACTCTTTTTCAAAATTTAGATGACGCAAAGAGCATTTTGCAGGAGAGTTATGTGACCGCTTCAAACGAGGCAAAGATTAAAATCTTGGGTGTGGAAAAGGAAATTTTCGTGCGTTCAACTCTCGACTTTGGCGAGATTGCCTATCAAATGGCGATGGGACTGCTTGAAAATTCTTCCGCCGATGTCGTTGTCGCAAACTGCGGAGATGTGACTTCGGGAGAGCTGACTTTTGCCATCGGGAACAGGGACGGACTGCACATTTTCACCAAAAAAGTGAGCGGAAACAACAAGCAAAAAATCATTATGGCGACAAACGCAATCTTTTTTGAACTGATTAAAAAATTGAAACAAAACGACTTTTCTCTTGGCAAAACTGTTTTGTGAAAAAATTTTTTAAAAATTCAAATGTGTTGAGGCAAAAGTTTCATCACTTTTTTTTGAGTAAATTGTTTTTTGTTTTGAAAAAAAATTTTATGATGTTATAATTATCATAGAAACTTTGTTTTAAATAAAAGGAAAAATTATGGATAAGGAAAAAAATGTTGAGCAGGCAATTTTGCAGATTGAAAAACAGTTTGGCAAAGGTTGCATAATGAAACTTGGTGATCAACCAATGGAAAAAGTGGATGTTATCCCAACTGGGTGTTTGGTTCTTGACAATGCACTTGGCATTGGAGGGGTGCCTCGTGGCAGAATTATTGAGATTTATGGGCCCGAATCTTCTGGGAAGACAACCGTTGCCCTGCACCTGATTGCACAAGCCCAAAAACTTGGCGGAACGGCTGCGTTCATCGACGCGGAGCACGCTCTCGACCCCATTTATGCGGGGCATCTTGGCGTTGACCTCGACGAACTCTATGTTTCTCAACCCGACAATGGCGAGCAAGCGCTTGACATTTGCGAAACGCTTGTGAAAAGCGGTGCGTTTGACATTGTTGTCATCGACTCTGTGGCAGCACTCACTCCAAAAGCGGAGATTGAGGGCGAGATGGGCGACAGTTTTATGGGGCTTCAAGCAAGACTTATGAGTCAGGCTTTAAGGAAGCTTGCTGGCATCACAAACAAGAGCAAATCTTGTGTGGTGTTCATCAATCAACTTCGTGACAAAATAGGCGTTATGTTTGGCTCTCCTGAAACGACAACCGGCGGAAAGGCTCTCAAATTTTATGCAAGCATTCGTTTGGACGTGAGGAAGATTGACACGATCAAAGAGGGTAGTGATATGGTTGGCAACAGGACGAGAATTAAAGTTGTGAAAAACAAACTTGCCCCTCCATTTAAGATTGCTGAGTTTGACATAATCTATGGAAAGGGCATCTCGAATGTGGGGTGCATATTAGACATCGCAGTGGAGCACAATATAATTGAAAAGAGTGGCTCTTGGTTTTCATATAAAAATGAAAAAATCGCTCAGGGAAAGGAAAATGTTAAAGTCTATCTTGAAAAGAATCCTGAGATTTGTGATGAGATTGAAAAACTTGTGAAAGGTGTTTTTCAAACCCCATCTGCAAATGACTAAGAGAACAAAACGGAGAAAAACTGAATGAAAAAATTTTTAAAATGTATCTATATCTTTATCCTTTTATTTTGCGTCGGGACGGTGTTCTATGGCTGTTCAACCTCAACTGCCGTCACCGCATACGAACTTGCAGTTGAATATGGCTTCACAGGCACAGAAGAGGAATGGCTTGAAAGCCTTGTGGTTGAAGGCGACTCGGCATATGACATTGCTGTTGAAGACGGCTTTGAGGGCACAGAGGAAGAATGGCTCGCAAGTTTAAAAGGTGCTTCAGCCTATGACCTTGCCGTCGAAAATGGCTACACAGGCACAGAAGCAGAATGGCTCGCAAGCCTTAACGGAATGTCGGCATATGAGATTGCCGTTGTAAATGGTTATGAGGGCGATGTTGTGTCGTGGCTCACAAGTTTGATTGTCGTTGACGACGCAACTGCAGAGAATTTCTCTGCTGGGAGTTTGTATGAACTGGGCGTTTCTTTGGGAGAATACACTGATGACTCGGCTGGTTACAGTGAATTTATGGCGGACTATTTGGCAACTATGCTTGATTCTTCATCGACATCTGTTCAACAAGTGGCTGCCCAATGCGTCAATCAAGTGGTGAGCATCTACACGCAAGACGGGGCAGGTGCGGGCGTTATCTATGAGATTAACGAGATAGAGCAATATGCCTACATCATCACAAACTATCACGTCGTGGTGCTTTCAACGACGTCGGGTATTGGACCAGATGCAACAACAACTTATGCCCCTGCAACCGAGATTTATTTCTACACTTTTGGGGCGGAAACGGTTAGCGTCACAACTGAAAGCGAGTATGATTTTGGCGACGAATATATGATGGCGGAATATGTTGGTGGCTCGGCAGGCTACGACATCGCAGTGTTAAAAGTGACGGGCGACTATTTCACAAAACTTAATGGAACTGATGCAGAAGCGGTCACTTTTGCGGACACGACAAACCTCCAAGCAGGCACGACGGCTATTGCAATTGGCAACCCTCTCGCCGAAGGAATTGCCGTGACGAGCGGTGTTGTGAGTGTGGATAGAGAACTTGTCACTGTCGAAATCGCAGGTGAAGATAGATACCTAACATGTTTGCGACTTGACACTTCCATTAACGGCGGAAATAGTGGCGGTGGCGTGTTTGACGAAAGCGGAAACCTCATCGGCATTGCAAACGCAAAATATTCAAGTTCGGAATATGAAAACATTGCAAACGCAATTTTGGCGAGTAATGTCAAAAGTGTTGCGGAAAATATCATCTATTTTTATGAAGAAAATTTGGCGGACGACTCAATCACCGACAAAACTGTTGGAGTGCATAAATATGCCATTGGATACTACTATAACGTTGTCAACCCAATAAGCACCTATGACGAGACGACTTCCACAAACAACAAGTCTTGCGACATCACGGTGACCGAGATTATTGCTGACTCTGTGGCGGAAACTATCGGGCTTGCGGTGGGCGACGTTGTCAGGGCGCTTAGGATTAAACGAGCGGGAAGTGAAACTTATGAAACAATCACTTTTGACATGGGCTATGATTTGAGCGACTTTATGCTCACAGTTCGCCCGGGCGATGAGATTATTCTTGTCGTTGACAGACTTCAAAGCGGAACAACCGACACCTATGAAAGCCACGACTTGACTAATTTTACAGTGGACATTTTAAAATATGTTGAATATAAAAATAATGCAGTGATTGTATAAAACAACTTTTAAAAAAAAATAAAAAAACGCCATAATTTTGGTGTTTTTTTGTATAAGAAACCACCAGATAGTCTGGTGGTGCGGTTGAGGCTTTTGCCGTTGAATAGAAAATCTCCTTGTGCTAAAATATTTTGTCTGCCAAGATAAAATATTAACA
>Ga0247841_10000876_pt1 | contig 74052 bp, 127 predicted proteins | sample LaCruzMarch2015__2_FD_192410 | JGI IMG/M metagenome (GOLD analysis project Ga0247841, IMG submission 192410) | Freshwater microbial communities from meromictic Lake La Cruz, Castile-La Mancha, Spain - LaCruzMarch2015_18m | ecosystem: Environmental > Aquatic > Freshwater > Lake | place: Spain... | reverse complement strand
GAGTGTCCTTTGGCTCTATATGCCTAAAGTGCCTATAATCGCCTAAAATCGACCTCTAATAGCATAGGTCAAAATTAATGTCGCATAATACATGTTATGTCAAAGAATGAGCATGGGCATTTTGTGCCGTTGTATTGGTAAACATTTGTTTACTTTGCACGGTCTGAGAGCGGATAAACATACCGCTATATATAGCGTGCTGTCAGAGCCCCAAAATTGACATTACAAGCGTTTTTATTTTGATTGAGTGCTAACATAGCAGAGCGATATCAAGAGCGACAAGAGAGGACTGTCAACAGTCCGACAATACAAACTGATACACTTTCACTGATAGCATTACTGAGAGCGTGAATAGCATTTATTGTACTCAATACAGCGTTTATTGTGAAATAAATCACAATATAATTGAACATGATATTCAATTTGTGGCATGAAAGTATGAGATAGATACCACTTCAGGCAATGCCTGTTATCCCCTATTATCTCCCCTGTATTGTACTGTAATGATCTGTATTAATGATTATACTCTTGATAAGTGTTTAGCTGTGTAATGGGCGTTTCCTTTTTCTACTCACAAAATACGAATAAATATCGAGCCGATATCGGACACGAAAAACCCCTTGCAACGCTGTAAACGCTACAAGGGATAGACAAGGGACACGGCAAGGGAAATGCTACGGCTTATGCCACAAGAATGATATCACGATGACAATGACAATACACAGCAAGGCGATATCATTGTGAAAGTTCTCCCGACAATAATGAACATATTGAACATAGTCAATTAGTCTATCCATGTTTAGTTCACCTTTCCCTGTATTAATTTTATCTGACATTCTTTGCATATGCCGTGGCTGTGTTCTACCGTCGAATAATTCACGATGAACGGAGTTTTATGCCATGCACAAAAGACCGGGAAAAGACCCCTAAAATCTATAACCGCTTTTTGCTTGCCTTGATTCCCTGTTATATGTTCAAGCTGTGATTTTATATCATGTATCGTGCCTGCTAGTTTTAACATGTTATATTTTCTCCGTTTCAAGTTTGTTTTTTAGCATTAAAGCCTTTTTATGAGATAAATTATTGCATATTATTTTTTGCTCATAATGCCCAGAATTTCCACACTCATAGACTGCTAACAAACTATATTTTTTCTTATCCTTTATTATATCTATTTTCATATTATATTACACTCATTTCCGCTAGTATCGGTTCGTCCGATGTTTCACTAAAATCTATATCATCATCGGTATCATCTATCATAATATCATCGGCAATTATCGCTATACTCGGATTTTTTTCGATGATAGATAAACGGCGTGAAATTGTAGCGTTCATTACGCCGTAAGCACACTGTATTATACGGCTTATGTTTTCGGTCTTGTCATAACTCGGCGTGTTTACAATATTATTTAGTAGAAAATCTTTCCGTGATTCCGATAACTTTGTATTGTTACTGATGATGTTATAAGCTCTCCAGCGTGATGTTAAAATTGTCATTATTTTACATCCTTTACTATTGATTTTATTAATTTTATTTGTGCCTTATTTTCCTTTATTCTATCGGTACGGATTTTTATATCACGCAAATTATCATCGGATGATATTTTTTTAAAATCATCCTTTATAATATCCGTAATTGTCTTATATCCATTTACTGCTATATAATCCCTAACAAATGATTTTATGTTAGTGATATTCTGATTTTTGTGTTCGATATCCTCTTGATAATATTTTATTTTCCATAGCGTTTTGCATCGTTTTATTTTGCCTTGCAAGTCTTGTATATCAGCTTTACTGTTATCCATTTCTGATATTAATCTTATGATATCAAAATGATAATTAAAACATTGCAAGTTTTTAAAGTGTATCACGGCAAAATCATCATAACTATATCCGTATAATTTGTGCTTTGCCGTTGTTACTGAATAACCAGCATCGTTTATAAATAAATATTTTTTCTCTGCTATGCTGTGAATTTGAACACAAATGAAATGACTGCCGTATGAATACAGAGTATTACCGTTAAAATAATAATTGCCCTGTTGATTCCGTGCGCTTGTCTTGTATTGCCTTAAAAATAATCCTGCTATTTCATTAGTTCGATATACATGTTTTTCTCTTGTCATTATTGCACCGTGTACTTTCCAAAATCATCATTTATGATTTTATCAGTCAATAATTTTGATTCATAGATATTTATCGGTCTTGATATATTTCTTATAATTCTATCTAGTCTATGTTTGATTTTTGTGTGATATAAGGGATAACCATTTTTTGGTTCAATATATCTATCTTTGATGTTATTATCTTTCATTAGTCTGATTACAAAATCTTTTTTTGCCTTGTCTTTTATCGCTCTTTTTTTTGCCGTGTATTTTTCAAGAGCCGATATCGCTTTGTCAATTTTCATTCTATTATTTTTAACTTTCGTTAGTAAACTTTTTTCATATGTTTTTATAAAGTTATTATAATTAGTATCCCGATAATTGAATTCGGCATAAATGCGTTCTAAAATTTGTCGGTATTTATCCATATTTTTATATCCGTGCCGTTGTTTAGTTCCTATAATTTGTTTGTCCATTTCATCTATATCGCGGCTCATAATTTCATCAATGATATTTTGCCTGTTATCATTCAACCATTTTACGATATCTGTGGTATAAAATGATTTCAAATTTTCTATCATTGATATATCTGTTGTTTTGAAATTCATAACTAATGATGTTGGTATATTATCAAACTTGATAATATTTTTATTGAATAATATCTCGATTTTGATTGAGCTATCTTCTATTTGTGTACCTGATGATATATCCCTGAAAAATACATCTCGCATTTGATTTGCAATTTGTGCATGGCTGTCAATCCCTGCGAATGAATAAATTTTGTCCTGATAAATTAGTAAACTTTTAAAATGACACATGTTATGATACCGTCCTTCCTATTAATATTATCGTCATTCCTAAAATCATCAAAAAGTATAAAATCAGAGCGGGAACATAATAATTGAATTCTGATTTTTCTTTCCGTCTATTCTGAGCGATTTCAAGTGCTGTAATTGGTATCATATTATTTACCATTTTTCGGAAAATAAAATTGCAGATTGGAGTTCTTTTTCGATATTTAGTGTATAATCTGATATAACATCTTGACAATTTCCGAATGTCAATTTTATCCAGGCGTGGGAACCGGAATTCTTATCATCAAACAAAATCATACAATCATCAAATTCATTTGTAGTATCAATAATTTTGTTTAAGTTTTTGCCTTTATATGCTAAAGTGTTATCGTCCCAAATTTGTGCAATATACCCAGATTTCAAAACATTCTTTACTGCCATTTTAATTATTTTATTTTCTAACACCCTATTCCATTTTATTGACATTTGTTTTATCCTTTTATTTTTGTTTTATCGGCTCTCTCATCTCTCGGAATTTCACCGCTCCAATTTATTTTTTCCTTTATTAATTTTCTGATACCGCCCATTTATAGAGCGGTATCAATTAATTAATTGCAATTATCATTAATCAATCTATCAATATATTCCATGATATCATTTTCATCATCGCTATTAATTTTTTTCGCTATTGCGATCGTCTGTTCATCAGTTACAACAAAATTCATTTTTTTCACCCCCCTTCGGTCTGACTAATATCATTATATAATCGGTTCATTCATTTGTCAAGTACATTTTTATCATCTTGCCACAATGCAATTAATACCAATACTAATAAAACTAATTGCAGTATTAAGAACATTTTTTCACTCTCGAAGTAGATATAATCAGACTGTCAAAAAGTTTACCCGATATAATCATTTTTAGTTTTTTCATGTTCGCCGACATCTCGCTCTCTCTTATCTTTCCCAGATATACCGCCTTGCTAGACTTGATTCCATGTATTAATATCATCGTTTGTTTCCCCCTTATATTTATTTATCGGGATATCTGCTAACAAACTTGCATGATATCCGGCACGCCGGGGAACTCTGCCGGGGAATGTCCCGGGGAACTCTGCCGGGGGACATTGCCCGGATTCTGGACAATGCCGGGAGCCGGAGCCGAAAAAAGACCTACCAGAATGACCCAGAATCGATTTTTACAGGCGAACTAATACAAACATAGCCCACAGCTTAAAACGCTATTACAGCCTCAAAATTGACCTATAAACGATTTTTGAAAATGTCATCATTCGTATATACTTATATATGAGGGGATAAACATGGAAATAACTAGCGTTGACCAATTGACAGATTATGATACAAGTTCTGGAATTGTATCATTACCAGATAACGAAAATTAAAATTGTCGGAAAAATTGACATTTTGATAAAAAAATAAATTTCAAAATTCGATTTTATCACAAAATTATTTTTTAAAAATTGGTTTTATCGAGAGCGGGCAAAATAAAAATTTCATTTTATCGAAAAATGATTTTTTCAAAATTTTCGTTTCTCGGAAAATCTTAAAATAAAATTTTGGTTTTATGGAAAAATTAAAATTAAAATTTTTCGGTTCATAGAAAAATCAGGAAAAAAATTTTTCGAGTACATAAAATTTTTAGCTGAAAAAAATTGCTCTCGAAAAAAGTTACAAAAATGTAATATTGTAGGAAATTTTGACATGTGGATAAGTTGGGGATAAAGCTGTGGATAACCTGTTTATAACCTGTGGATAACTTATCCACAAGATATCCACAGTTTATGCACATGTGGACAACCTGTGGATAACTTCCGCTCTATCTCAGGTAACAGAAACATGGTCGCTTTTTCATTTTCGGAAATAGAAAAGAGTTTCAAAAAAAAGATTTTGGAAAAAGACCGCAACTCGTATATACTTATAGATAGGAGGGTAAAAAGATGAAAGACCAAACAGCACTTTTAAATGAAATGAGAGCCATGATAAACTTCGTTCATGAGTTCAGACCTATATACGAAGTGGAAGATTTAGAAAATATATCTTATTGGAGATTGATTGAATTAGTAAAAGAAATAGCAAAGGAGATGTAGAGATGAAACTCATAGACGAGCTTATTAATGAACTGATAGAGAAACAAGAATATTTACTAGAGCAGATAGACGATGTTCGTAAGTGGGAATCCAGATTGGATTATATAAGGAGATATTTATTTTTGCGGGGATTCAAGACTAAGAGAATGAAGCGCAGTCAGGTTATGGCAATATATTATAAAGAAAGGGGAAGATAATGACAGACAAAGCAAGAGAATTAGAAAAGATGATATCAGAGTGTTTTGGTTTTCATGTTCGGGATTTTGGTGATGATATAACAGGACTAAAAGCACTAGCAAATCGTATTCTTGAATATTGTAATGAAATAAGACAAGAACGGGAGATAAATTAATGTCAATACATAGAGTCACATACGAACTTTCTTTCGTTGATAAAGCAGGGAACGATTACACCGCAGACCTGACCCTTGAAGTTGATGTCGATAATAATTATGGAGCCGATGCTGACGGAAATCGGGGAATGAAAACAATGGATATAATTAATTTCGAGATAAACGAAGTCTATGACGAAAAAGGAGAAATAATACATGACTACGATACTGATGTTGTTGCTTCTATTGAAAGGGCGGTAGATAATATCAATGCTTGGGATTTAGAAATAGAACAGGAGGATTTTTAAGCATGTGTAAATTTTTTAGTCTGGTTTCTGATGGCAAGGGAAATCCTATGTATTTTGATTGGGAATTGAGAAAAAAATGTTTATCGGGGGAATTGAATTATAATCCTGATAGTCATACAAGCATAGCAGATTATTTTGGTTACAAAGGTAAGAAAGAGGACAATTTAAACAAATATGAGTATAATCCATTTACAAAAAAACTAATAAAAGACCAAATAAATACATCAGATGATTTTGATTTAATAAATAAATTTTGTTCTTCTTTAAATATAAAAACAATTGTTCCTATTAACATAAAGCCGATTATACATCCATTCAAAGACAGAAATAAAACTACTGTATCAGAAGAAGATATCGCACTTGTTAAAGAGTGGGCTTCGGTCAGGGCTTCGGTCGGGGATTCGGTCAGGGCTTCGGTCAGGGCTTCGGTCAGGGCTTCGGTCAGGGCTTCGGTCTGGGATTCGGTCTGGGATTCGGTCTGGGATTCGGTCTGGGATTCGGTCTGGGATTCGGTCAGGGCTTCGGTCGGGGATTCGGTCTGGGATTCGGTCTGGGATTCGGTCTGGGATTCGGTCTGGGCTTATTGTTCCTCTTTCTTTGATATCACGGAATGGAAATATTTGCCAAAAGACAAAAATTATAACTGCTTGAATGAATTATGGGAAAGGGGATTAGTTCCTAGTTTTGATGGAAAAGTATGGAGATTACACGGAGGAAAAGACGTTAAAATACTTTGGGAGGGAAAAATATAATGAAAAATAACATAGATGTATTCATGTGGTTTAAAGATACCAACGGACAAAAAGTAAGTATAAAAGTAAATGACATTATAAGTATCGAAGAAGTGGAAAGAGGAACGCTTATATATTCTAAAGAAGAAAATAATAAATCAAGATGTCATAAAACAAATGTGTCTTTTGATAACATTTACAGCATGATATCTCTTGAAAAGACAAGAATAACATGAAAAGATTATTTTTTAACTGCGTTCATTTCCTGATGTCAAAGTTTTTTTACTGCAAGAATTGTATGGGTCTGCATTACATCAAAGACCACGAAGATTATTATTGTAGTTGGTGTGGAGAAAGGATAGCATAAAATGAAATTTGTATTGAAATTAAATCGATATTGGAACACCCTCAATAGATATCAATGGCTGCCATCATGGACAACAGGACGATTTTATAACAAAACATTTGCATGGTTCAAATTTAGATGGGGGCTGATATATCTCGAAATAAGGAAAGGATAGCATAATGGTATCACTTAAAGTGTTATATTTTATGGAGGTTTTGGCTCATTTTGTCGAGGTATTAGCAGGATATTTATGTTGGGATATAAAGGAAAAAAATAATAATGTCTAATGCAAAAGAATGGTACACAGGTGATATTGTAGAGTGGTATAAGCGTCCTTTTCCATCTGTTGATGTCGATTTCAACATGACAAAGCAATATAAGAAAGAGGATTTTATACCAAAATTCCATGCCTTGCAAGTAAATAATATCGATGATTTTGTAGGGCAAGAACATTTGAAAACTATTATTGACTTGGAAATAGCAGGGTGCAAACGACACAATGAACCACTACGACATATTCTTCTCTATGGTAGCGCAGGATTAGGAAAAACTACGCTCTCAAAAATCATAGCAAAGACTTATGATAAACCATTCTTTGAAGTTACGGCTTCGGGTCTTGATACTGTTGCTAAATTAGTTGATGTCATTGAAAAAATAAATGCAATCGCTGAAGTGGGGAGCATTTTATTCATCGATGAAATTCATTTGCTAAAAAGAGAGATACAAACACACTTATATAGTCTTATGACCGATAACAGGATTACGCTCTCAAAAGAAAATCAGGTAGAAACGATTGATGTTACGCCAATGACAATAATAGGGGCAACAACATACGCAGGGGAACTTGATGAAGCGTTTAGGTCTAGGTTTTCTTTGCCTTTAAAACTGAATGAATATACCTCTAGTGAAATGCAGACCATTATTAAAGGAGCAATAAACCGCTCTAAGCACGAAATAGATAGCGGTGCTTTGCAAATGCTTGCAGAGAATTGCCGTAAGTGTCCTAGAGTAGCATTGAGTCTTGTCGTTACTGCTTCGAGGGTTACGGAAGGCACGATAACAGAACAAGATGTAAGTACGATTTTTAGACTGCTTAGAGTCTATCCCGATGGATTGGAAATGGCTCATGTAAAGATATTATGGGCATTGCATACAAGTGAGAAAGGACACTTGGGATTGAACATCTTAGCTAAGAAGACAGGAGAGGACGCTGTATCGATAGCCCAGGAGTGGGAAAATTATTTGATTGCAGAGGGATATATTGAAATAGCTTCAGGGAAAGGCAGAATAATAACTACAAAAGGAAAAGATTATTTAAAAGACCTGTTGAAGAAAGAGGAATTCAAAAATGAATTCAGGAACATACTGAGATGAATAAAATTACTATTGAATATCTGCAAACGATTATGACTAAGGATTGCGTCATGGATTTAGTGAGTGTCTTTCTTAATCAGAATTATGCGGGTCAATTAGATAATTTTATGGAAGCAAATACTATGGATGAGATTTTATTCGAGATTGAAAATAATGAGAATATGAAAAATTAAAAGGAGAGTTTTATGGGAAAAAGCGTTGAAGAAGAAATGGAAAGCAGAGCCATACAGAAGCTAGAAGCTACAATGTTCTGTAAAGCTATGGTAGCATTTCATAGCAGTAATGGAGAAATAGAATTTTGGGTCATGTTTAAAAAAATCAGGGATGGATATTTAGACGAATTGAGTCAGATATGATACATTATTATGCCGTTACAATTTATGGCAGGGAAATATACATAGGAAAAAGCCCACCAGAGGAGCTATATAAACACTTACAGACTTTTTATAACATAGTAGAAGGAGGATTATTTAGAGAGATAAGAGTTAAATCAGGCAGGGATAAGTTCAATATGAGAATAAGAAAGAGAGGAATGTATGCAAAAACTCACCAGAGCGGAAAAACAGCAGATAATGAAATATCAAAAGCTGGGTTGGAAAGTTACCAATGATATCAAAAAAAAGTTTAACATGACAGGAACAGATGAAGATGATTTGTTTCAGGATGCTATTCTGGTCATGTGTGAGAAGATTAAAAATTATGATAGTAAGCGTGGGAATTTTGAGTCTTTTATGTACCCTCAAATGTGGAGGGAATTAACACGCAAATATTTGGGTCAGGACATGCAAAGAATGGTCAACGATGAAACACAAACCGAGATAATAGAACTAGCTTATAACGACGATTATGACAGCATAGACGAGGATTTAAGCGTGTATGAGCGGATGTTATCAGATAGGGAGCGTCAGTATTTTACAGCGTTCTATACGGAAAGAATGGAGAAGCATGAGATAGCTAGGAATTTTTCTGTTGGAAAAAGTGCTGTTACAAAAATGATGAAAAAAATACATAAAAAAATAAAGGAAAAAATACACAAATGAAAAGTATAATCTATCAATTTATGTTGTATTCTTTCATAGCTTGTGCGTTCTTTTTGGCTTTCAAACGCAGAAAATATTAATAAATAAAAAGAGGAGGTCAACTTTTCAACAACATTTCGGTATAATATGATTGAGTTCCAAATAAGTAAGCGTTAAAGAACTTTTGTTCTAGGGAACAAAAGAAAACTAACAAACACTTACTAAGGGAGAAGTAATAAGATGAAAGACCACGAACTAAGAAAAGCATTAGGATATAAAGATGAAATATACATGTTCCAAAAGCAAGCAGTTGGGGGAGTGATAGAAAATTTACAAGCACAAATAGAATTTTTAAGAAATATTATTTATAATTATTTTAGGGAGTGTTCTTATTGCAAAAAATTTACGCCAAAAGATAAGCTATATTTCACCGAAGAAAAAATACAGCAACAGCCGTGCTATAATCCCTCTTATTTACCTACAAAACTATATGCTTGTGATAATTGTTTGAAAGATTTTAAAAATAAATGTAAATTAGCTAAAGAGGGATTAAAAAATAAAGCTATGAAAGGAAAAGAAAATGGTACTAAATGAAAGCGATTTACTTGAAGCAGTAGATGAAATTTTTTCTAGGTTCATAATGGACGGTGGCGATATAGAAACAGTAAAGGACGAGATAAGAGAGGTAGCAAGGACGATAGCAAAGACTGCATACGCCGATGGATATTTTGACGGCGTGGAATCCGTGTCGAATCCTGCAAAATAAGTTACATTTTTGTAGGAACGGAATTATCCACAACAACGCCACTAATAGCGTGTCAAAAAATCCTACACACTAGAAAAGTTACCAACAGTTTATCAACAGGGTGTGGATAAGTAAGAAAAAAAAGTTTATCTCAGGTAACAGAACAGTTGTCGTTTTTTGAAATTCGGAATTGAAAAGGAGGGATAATAATTATGTGTAATATTTTTAGTTGTAATAAAGAATGTCCTAATTGTAGTAGTTATTTTCGTTACTGGTCTTCTGGAACAGTACGATGCAAGAACTGTTTTAATATTATTAAACCTACAATTTGGTATAGAGCATTAATTGAGATATCAGCAGGCGGAAAATCACTTTGTTCAAGACCAGCAAGAAGATTTTGGACAGATTATTATTTATCAAAAAATGATATTGGATTATATTCATTTTCAAAAATTGTTCGTTGGGAAGAAATGCAAGATTATGATGAAACTTATACAAGGGAGATAAAATAATGCCATATATAAAAGACGATAATAATAGACGATTAGAACTTGATAACGAAGCTTTGGCTGTAAATTGTGGAGAACTCAACTATAAAATCACCCGCTTATTTCAGCAATATCTTGGAGTAAAAGGAGAATCATATCAAACATACAATGATATTGTCGGCGCAGGAAACTGTGCTATAATGGAATTAGAGAGACGCAAGATAGGGAATTACGAGGATAAAAAAATAAACGAAAATGGAGATGTGTGGTAATGAAATATGAACAAGTGGAAAACGGTGTTGTTATAAAGTCTTGGTGTAATGAACCAGAAGCAGGAGCGTGGGAGCAAGCGAAAAATCTTGCAAGACTTCCTTTTGTGTTTAAGCAAGTATGTCTTATGCCCGATACTCATCAAGGATATGGGATGCCAATAGGGGGCGTTATAGCTACCGAAGGTGTTGTTATTCCTAATGCTGTTGGAGTTGATATAGGCTGTGGCATGTGTGCGGTCAAGACATCGCTCGAAGCAGAAATGTTAGACAAAGAAACCATTAAGAAGATATTCGGGGGTTCAAAAGATTATCACGGGGGCATTAGAAGCGTTGTTCCTGTTGGTTTTAGTCACCACTCGAAAAAACAGGGTGAAAGTTTGATGCCTAGTATGTATCACGATGAACGGGACGAAAAATATTTTCCTATTGTAAAACAAGAATACGAATCCGCATTAAAACAGATAGGTACGCTTGGTGGGGGCAATCACTTCATAGAAATCCAGAAAGACCAAGACGGATATGTCTGGATAATGATACATAGCGGAAGCAGAAATCTGGGATTCAAAGTTGCAAATCATTATAATAAACTTGCTGTTGATTTAAACACAAAATGGCATACATCAGTACCTAAGAAATGGGAACTTGCATTTTTACCATTAGATAGCGAAGAAGGGCAATCATATTTACGAGAAATGCAGTATTGTGTGGATTTTGCGTTTGCTAACAGAAGATTGATGATGGATAGAATTATAGATTGTTTTAATGATGATAATCCAGATAAGTACAAACCTGTGGCATATTCAACAAATATGATAAATATAGCCCATAATTATGCTTCTTTAGAAAATCATTTTGGAAAGAACGTAATGATTCATAGAAAAGGAGCAACGCTTGCGAGAGAGAATACGATAGGAATAATTCCTGGTTCACAAGGAACAAAAAGTTATATTGTTAGTGGGAAAGGAAACCCAGATAGCTTTATGAGTTGTTCTCATGGTGCAGGAAGAAGGATGGGCAGAACAAAAGCTATTGCAGAACTTAATCTTGAAGACGAAATAAATAAAATGAATGAACAAGGAATAATACATGGAATGAGACATAAAAAAGATTTGGACGAATCTGCAAGTGCATATAAAGATATTGATGTTGTTATGAAAGAACAAGAAGATTTGGTCGATATTTTGCACGAATTAATTCCAATGGCAGTAATAAAAGGATAGGAGGAAATTATGAAAATTGAAGCATTGGCAGAAAAAATATTAGAAAACATAACAGTAAATAAAGAAAATGACGAGATTGTTTTTCAAGAAGTCAATGGACCATCATGGAAAATGTATCATGACCAGGAGTGTTGTGAGAGTGTTTATATAAAAGAAATAGTTGGTGATTTGGCAGATTTAATCGGGTCACCTTTGCTTATGGCGGAAGAAACATCCAACAAATTTGATGAAGATGATGGAACGAACACATGGACATTTTATAAATTTGCAACGATAAAAGGAGCAGTCACAATATCATGGTACGGAGCTTCAAATGGCTACTATTCTGAAAATGTTGAAATAACAAAAATATGACAGATATACTTAAAGATATGCACAAATGTTATTTACAATCAACAATAGATAAATTGGTTCATACCTATATTATTCTTGAAGAAAAAGACCCGACGATTTTAATAGTCCCGCCCAGGACTTACCAAAAATTCTTTAAAGATAAGGACACTTATAAGACATTAAATGGTATAATATTACAGGTAGTTGAACAATTTATATTGGGTGTAAGATAATTTAAGAAAGAAGGTGAAATATGGCTGAAGGATTTAGCACGAAAAAGAAGACCAAGAAAGAAGTAAATGTTGAGGACCAAGCGAAATTTGATGAGGAAATGGAAAAAGAGAGCAAGGAATTTTTTGCCGACCCTGGAGCTAAAATAACAAAGAAAGAAGGTGTAGAAGTGGTAGAAACAAACGCAGTTGAGATAGAGAAATGGTTGGATGTTGATGATACGGCAAAGGCAAGAACAAGAGTTGTTATCAGAGGTAGCAGCGTTAAAGAGGTAATAAAGGTTCTCAATGACGCAATAGAGGGTCTTGGTGCTGTTGTAGCAACTCCTGTTGAACAAGAACCAGTTGAAGACGAGGAACCGACGCCTCCACCGCCCCCAGCGAAGAAAGCATGGTCAGGTGCGAAGAAATCTGCGGGAGGAGCTTCCAAGTACAAAAAAGGAAGAACGCTTAACAAAGAACTCGGAGATGAGGAGCCAACAGTTTGTCCTGATTGCGGGTCCAAGATGTTTGCAAAAGAAGTTTCAAATGGGACCAAAAGAGTAGTTACATGTCCGAAGGACGGCAACAACTGGTGGGACAATTCGTTTGAAGGTTAGTTGATGCTGTGGTGGGGTGGCTCCTTAAATGCAACCAAGACAGCATTTATTTGTGTCTGGTGTCGGGGAACTTGTTAGGCAGGAAGTAATTACTCCTGTGAGAATTAAACCCACATGTGACAGACATGATTTAAAAATGTGAGGTATGATACTTAGCCCTTCTGATAGGACTTGTGCCTAAAGGACAGTAAAAGACAAGTATCGGCAGCCATCTTGATATGAGACAACGAGGGTCTCTGAGTAGAGGGGGGTCTTAAAAGTTGTGTTGGTCTTGTATCAATGCTCTATTAAAGTTTTATGCTAGGGTTCTTTTAAAAAATCCAAGCACCATAGCGGAGTGGAGGAGTAGTTCCTTGCGGGGTTCATATCCCTGAGACGGCGGTGCAAATCCGCCCTCCGCTTCGACAATTTTAAAGAGCGTTTATGGTGAGGACTCAGCAAGGTCTGGGTTGTTTTGGGGGCTATCAAAGCAGTTTCAGTGGTTCGACTCCACAGAGACGCAACTTTGCAAAGCCATAGACGCTCTCTAAAATTTATGCCAGCATATGATTATGAATGTAAGGATTGTAAAATAGTTTGGGAGGAGTTTCATTCTATGAATGAGCTGCCGATTATACTTTGTAAAAAATGCGGTAAACCCGCTTCAAGAGTTTATAAATTAGGAGGTATTCAGTTCAATAGCCCAGGATTTTATTCGTCTGATAATAATAAACATTAGGAGAACATATCAATGAAATTGTTCCTCTTGGAAGCATATATATGACAACATTGACAAGTAGTTATGGAATGAGTTGCAATATTCATTATTTTTTGGTCCCAGAAGTAAACGAAATATAAGGAGAATTGCATGATATTACTTTCATATAAAGACCTAGAAACACAAGCAAAAGAAGTGTTGACAGCTATTGGTACACTTTTTCAGTGTCCCCTTGCTGAAGAAGCTGATGTAGTTGAAGCACAGGCAAAAGAGATAGAAGCATGGTATAGTAATGTTCTTTATCTACTTCCCATTGCTGAGAAATATTATCGAAAAGAACAAGCAAAACTTTTAGAGTCTTATAAAAAAGAAGCTGTTTCAAAAGGACTTAAAGGAACTGACTATGAAAAAGAAATTTATATCAATGACAAGGCAAGTGAATACAGGGAACTCAGGGATATGATGGAGAACATGGCTAAAGCCATCGGTCAACGAATTTCTTTGGCACAATCTATTATTAAAAAAGGGAAATCTAATGAACTATCTCAATAACACTTTAATTATTGGAGGTTGTTTATTGATTTTTGTTGGATGTATTCGAGAAGCAAGCCTACTAAAAACTTTACTAGCTTCTCTTTATTTAGTGGCAAATATAATTACATTTATATTTATGAAAGGATAATATGGAACCCACAACAAATCAAATACTAGATAAAATTGAAGAACTTTGTTACCAATCTGATAACGAAACTTATTTAATACATCCCGAAAGATATGATAAAAAGCTAGTTGCTTTATCGCAATCTATATCTGATATTTATACTATCGCACATGCTTATAATACCAACCATTCGTGCTACCATGTTCACGGAGATTGGAGAACACTATGAACAATCTTTGGATAGTTAGTGATACACATTTTAATCATGATGCAATAATAAAGTATTGTCATAGACCATTGGACCACGAAGAACTACAATGGAAAGCATTGCACCTTCTTCCTAGAGACTCTATATTACTTCATCTTGGTGATGTATCTATGGGAAATGACGAAAAAACACACGAATCGTTAAATAGTTTTTCTGTCGCAAAAAAAAGATGGCTCATAAGAGGAAACCATGATACCAAATCGAATGAGTGGTATATGAAGCATGGTTGGGATTTTGTTGCCGATACAATTTCAATGCGATTCATGGGTCATAAAATAGTGTTCTCGCATAGACCAATACCAGTTAAAGACGATGAGATAAATATACACGGACACTTGCATAATCTGGACAGGGACATACTCAAATCATATCCAGATGAATACGTTCCGACAGATGATAGACATATTTTGATTAGTCCAGAACTAAATAATTATCAGCCAGTAAAACTTGCTACACTATTAAAAGGGAGAAAGAAATGACAGAATCAAGACGAGTTTATAAGACGAAGGTTTCAAATATGAGTTTTATTGATAAGGACATCAATAACGATGTTGAATATGGGTGGAAATTGCTTGAAATAAAAACATTTTTGGGACTAAAGGGAGAAACAGTAGCTTTAATAGTTATGTACAAAGACGAAGAAAAGGAAGATGATTAATGTCAAGAACAATTAAAGAACAGCTTTATTGTCATAATTGTGACTCATATCAAACATTTGAATGGGATATGGAATTAGAAGGAAAACAAGTGTTCTTTTGCCCAAATTGCAATCATGACCATTATAGAGTTATGACACCATCAGAACGACATAAAATTGCAATAATGCCAGCAATAACATGGGCAAGTGTTATGGATAGTAATTCAATTCCTGATACATTTTCTCAAATTGAAATTAAATTTGCAAATGTACCTTCAGAACAAAGATGGTCAAGGAGTCCTAATCAGTGAAGCTAAGTTGTAAAATACCAAGCTGTACGATTATAATAGATAAAGAGTATTCCGAAGAAGAAATCTATGAAATGAATAAAGAGAAGTATATTAAAGCTGATATTCAGGAAGCGTTGGTAAAAGCTCTTTTTCAAAAGCGCAGGAATTTTCATCTCTCGATTAAAAGCAAGGGACATGAAAAAGTTGATTGGGTCAAAAGACTGAAAGAATTATTGGACGGAAGAAATCAATACATTACTTATTTTATTACCAAAATGAATCGCTCTGCAAAGTGTCAGTTTATGGCACTGGAAGAACTCGATGCTCTGGAAGGCAACGAAGAACAAAAGAGCGAAGCCATTGGAGTTGCATTAGATAATGGAGTTTATGATGTTCGTTATGTCAAAGCGGTTCTTAAAAAAATAAGAGACAAGACAGAGCGGGAAGTCAAAGAAGTTGTCAAACAAAAAAAGACCAATCAAACACTTATACAGGATTTTATAGATTATGAGTAAACTTTTCCTCTTGAAAGTGGTATAATAGAGTAATGAACAAGGAACCAAATTATCTAAAAAATATGAATTCGATATTAACTTCTGCTGAAGGAGTTATGAAACGTGTTGAGTCAGGAGAAGTCGGTCTTAAAAGCGGGTTTAAACAGATTGATACCATGCTGGGAGGATTTGGTAATAGAGAATTGACGTTAATTGCGGGTTCGCCTGGCAGCGGAAAATCGACGTTTTTATTGCAACTCGCTATGAATATCGCCGAGCAGAACAAAAAAGTTCTTTTAATTACTTATGAAGTGTTTCAGGACGAAATTGGTATTAATATGCTCTCAAATAAAACACAACTCAATTCAATGATATTTAAGACGAAAAAAATAACTAAAGATATAGATAAAGCCAAAATAAAAAAAGCGAAAGCTGAACTAATAGAGCTTCCTCTGTTTGTTATTGACGAAAATATTCCTATGGAAAAGATAGAACTCGTCATTGAAGAACTTAAACCAAACATATTAATGTTAGATTATATTGATATTATGCCCGAAATGAGTTCTTCAGAAAATACTCATGAAGCACTGTCGTCTATTATGAGAGGTTTGTTGCAAATAACAAAAACATATAATATTCCTGTTGTCGCAGTTACTGCAATGAATAGAGAAGCATCAAAACGTACTATATTGAACTTCAAACTATCGGACCTAAAGGGAAGTGGGAGCAAAGAATATGACGCACATAGAGTCTTTTTTATCTGGAGTGTTGATGATGTGCTTACTGTTGATGTTAAAAAGAATAGGAACGGACCATCAGGACTGCAAATGGAACATAATTTCCAGAAACAATATCATCTAATAAAGGATTTATAAATGGAAGCATTATTCATAGGTACAGCCATATTCATGATTCTTGTCGCAATAACTCATTAGGAGAAAATAATGGGCAAAGATTTAGACAAAATGATTGATAATATTAGTGATTTTATGCATTGGATTGATATGGTAGGACTGAGAATGTATATGGCAGGACAGCTTGATGAAAAAGTTCCCGTTGAATGGGCAAGAGATAGAATGGCAAATTTTATGGATAGATTAATGACAGAATTTACTTCAAAGAATAGAACGAACAAAAATTGAAGGAGATACATATGTCAGATAAGAATATTATTGTATCTAAAGTCGGTCCAGAAGAAATGATAGGCGATGGTCTTGATGACCCAGAAGATATAAATGACGAAACAGGAATAATAGAGTTAAAATATGAACAAAAAATATGAAAATTTAACTGTTTATATTGTCGGTCCGATGGAAGGCGACGATGAAGCAGACTCAGAATTCATTAAGATTGAAAACGCTTTAATCGCTTCAGGAATTCCAATTGTGCAAATATTTAATCCATGTAAACAAGAAACAAAGAAAACAGGATTCGATGTTATAGATAGCAATAAGCAAATTAAAAAACTGCGTATGCTTGGAAAAGATGATGAAGTTGATAATATTTATCGGAATATTTGGGAAGTCGATATTGAGAACGTAAGAAAAGCTGATATTATAATAGCAAATATTCCGCCAGGAACACATTATGTTGGTACTACAAGAGAGATAACTATTGCAACAGTATTGACATCGTTTGATTTGATAAAAGATAATTGGTGCGGAGAAGATAGAGAATTTTATGAAACAACAGTCAGACCAGGACTAAAAAAACTTGGTTTCAGGACAAAACCAGTGTACCTAATAACAGCTTCAAAGACAAGAATAAACGGTTCAATGATTCATGGAATGGTTAGACCAAGTGGGGGAGGAGTTTTTAAATGCGTCGGACAATTGATAGACTTTTTGAAAGAAAAATACAAATGAAAATGATTAAACTGAATAAAATTTGGCTATTTTTATGACGACGAATTAGAAAGGACAAATGAATGACGAATCATGATGTAATATTTTGGTTATGGTGTGCATTTTGGGCTTTGATTGGAAGTTGGACCGTAATAATAGGATTATTTTTATATGCGTTTAACAAGGAGATAAATAATGGCTAAAAAGAAAGAAGAAGTCGCAGTAGTAAATCCGCAAGCAATTGCTCTAATAAAAAGAGCGCAAGAAATACAGTTCCCCATAAAAGAATATAAAATAACTACGGTAAAACAGTTATTTGAAGGAGCGGATTTAGTAAAGAAAGCTAAACAGTATGCAAAAGATGCAGAAGATGCTCTTGATAGCATTATTCAACCCTCAAAAGTAGCAATAAAAGCAGCGCAGAAAATATTTAAACCTTTGATTGAAAAGGGAGAAATAGCCGAGACTGTCATTAAAAATGCCATTGTTCAATTTGATAATATGGAAAAAGCGGAAGCTAAAAAGAACGGCATAGAATTCGTGCCTGAATATATAGAAGGAATATCTAGGTCAAGTAAAATAAAATATAACATTGTTGATGAAGAAAAAGTGCCTCATATTTTTTATTCGGAAGTCATTGACCCAAAGAAAATACAAGGAGCAATACTTCAGGACCCGAATACAAAAATTCCTGGTGTCGAGATTTATGAAGACACTATTGTTTCAGTTAGATTAAATAAAGAGGAGGAATAAATGAAGAAAGATAATGAGTCCAAAATATTGATATTCGATATTGAGACCAGTCCTAATCTCGGCTATTGGTGGTCGCATCCCTGGGAAACCCATATTATTGAGAATAAAGACGAATGGCATATTTTGAGTTTCAGTGCGAAGTGGTTGGGAGAGAAAGTGTTTTCCAAAGGACTCTGTGATTATCCGCTTTATAAAAAAGACAAAGAAAGCGATAAAGCGTTGGTAGAGGACATTTGGAAGCTCTTTGATGAAGCAGATATTGTAGTTGCTCATAACGGGGCAGATTTTGATATTAAAAAAAGTAATTCAAGATTTTCATTTCATAAAATGAAACCTCCAGCCCCATTCAAAACAGTTGATACTAAGATAGTAGCAAAAAAAAACTTTGCTTTTAATAGCAACAGCTTAAATGACCTCGGCAAGTATTTAGATTTGGGAGTTAAAGTCGAAACTGGCGGATTTAAGTTATGGCTGGATTGTATGGCTGGAAAACTCGAAGCGTGGAAAAAGATGAAGCAGTATAACGCAAATGATGTTATTCTTCTTGAAAAGATATATCTCAGACTTCTTCCCTGGATGAATACTCACCCAAATTTAGGAATGTACACTAATAAATTAGTATGTCCCAAGTGCGGGTCTGGTAATATGCAATCAAGAGGATTTTCAATTAATGCCACCACGAAATATAAGAGAGCGCAATGTCAGGACTGTGGTGGTTGGTGCAAAGTCGGTAAAAATCTCCAGATATTAAAACCATCGACTAATTTGTAGTCAACTTTGGGGCTATTATGTGGTATAATGATATATGAAGCACATACTATTGATTATATTCTTAATAGCCCTTTATATTGGGGAAGATAATGGTCAGTTCATATCTGGAGTTCGTGGTGAAGTTGGTTCTGATATAAAGATAAAATGCGATGTAATGTCTTATATAAGCAGAGCATCATTACAAGGTTTTAATCCAGATAAAGTTCTTTATTCTATATATTTGGGTTCTGATAATCTAAATTTTTATCATGAGTGTTTCCATCGAGTTGATTCCAATCCACGAAATAATTACACAAAATCTTTAATAAGTTATGGAGTAAAATTCTGAACGATATTTTAATATACGGAAAAAATGAGACCACGGATATAGTATCTATTGAAGTAAATAATGGAACTGCAACTACTATCTTTAGGAATGGTAAAACTTTTAAAGAAGCGTTTAAGCCATTTCTTTATCTTTCTTCTAAAAATCAGCTAAGTCGTATTGGACAAAAAGAATATGAAGAACTTCAGGGAGACGGATATAACATCTTGGCTTATATTGAACCCCGATTGTTTTTTCCCCTGATGAAAACATTGAGACAGAACAATGGTTTGGCACAACCCCAACACTTTACAATTTCGGATATGAATACTCAGTACATGATTCAAACAGGAAAGACTCTATTCAAGGGAATGGAATATGAAGACCTGAAACGCTTACAATTCAATATTGAGTCAACGGGTCTATCGCTTACTGATTCAGAGATATTAATTATCTGTTATACTTGCGGAGATAAAAGCGATTACATAATCGGTGATGAGAATTTTATCATCGAGCATTTTTTTGAAGTTATTAAGAGATTGAATCCTGATGTTATTGAAAGCTATAATGGATTCAGTTTCGACTTTCAATTACTCATGAATAGAGCAGCAGTTCATGATATCAGACCGAATATCGGACGCAATAATTCCGACATGTATATGTTCCAGACCCATATTCGTATGGGTGATAATCAAAGCGTGGAAATAATGGTCCCTAAGATTTGGGGTCGGCATTGTGTTGACCTATATTATTCTGTTCGTGCCTGGGATGCTATTTACAGAGAACTTGAAACATATAAACTCGATGATGTATCAGAGCGATTTGGTAAGAAGTTCGAGGATATGAATATTGATAAAACTAAGATAGCAGAATTTCTTAAAACAGATAAGCAGTTGATTATAAAGCATTGTATGGACGATTGTTTGGCAGTTGACCATCTATCAAAATTACTGACACAAAAAGACTTCTACCAGACACAAATGCTTCCTATGAACTATGAGAAAGTGTGTATTGCTAGTTCTTCCACGAAAATGACAGGAATGTTTGTCAGGGAATATTACAGACAAGGACATGCAATCCCTATCAAGCAGGAAAAAATAGATTTTGAAGGTGCTATGGTCGGAGCCGAACAGAGAGGAATATTTGAACATGTCTATCATTTAGATGTTAATTCGCTTTATCCATCAGTCATGTTGAATTATAATGTCTGTCCCAAATCAGACAAATTCAAAGTGTTTCCTAAACTGCTTAAAACTCTTACAGACCTAAGATTCAGTATGAAAGCGCAAGCCAAAGAAACAGGACTAGAGAGATATAAAGCAGAGGAACAATCAACTAAAATATTAATCAACTCACTCTATGGACTGTTGGGCAGTAATGTGTTTCAATGGAACGACATGGAAGAAGCAAGCAGAGTCACAAAGATAGGACGAGAAACGCTGCAAACAATGTGCGATTTTCTAACAAAGAAAGGATATATAACACTGGAGCGGGACACGGACGGGGTATATATAACAAAAGAATCATGGCAATCACAGGAAAAATAGTTCCAAATAAAAAACAACTTAAAAGGTATAAGCAATATCATGCTGAATACAGAAAAAAACATAAAAAAGTATAAACTAGAGGGCGAATCTTTGCTTAAAGAGATAAACGCTTTTTTACCAAAAGGAATAGACTGTGACCTAGCTTACTATAAATTCTTTTGTAATATTTTGCCTAAGAATTACATTCGTGTTACTGAAGATAATAAGATTAAAATGTCTGGTGTAAGTTTTAGAAGCAGGGGGATTGAAAAGTTTGGTAAAGATTTTATCAGGGACTCTATTTGGGACATTCTTAATAAGGAATATGACAAAATAAGAGAACGATATCTCACTCTCAGAGAACTTATCATGAGTGGTAAAATGGAACTCAATGAATTCATTCAGCACAGGGAAATAAATCGCTCACTAAACGCATATCAGGCTAATAAGATAAAATCAGACCAAGTTTATGAAGTATTGCTTGCTAAAAATAAGAATGTGCCGATTGGGAACAAAGTTGGTTACTACTTTGCAAAGCCGACCGAGAAGAAAAAGATATGCAAATTGAAGGAAGACTATGCCGAAGACTACGATATTGAATACTTGCTTGAAAGACTAAAAGCGTTCACTGACAGGATTAAACCGCTTCTTAGTGATGATTTGTTTTATACTCTGTTTTCTAAGCCCCAGGACGAAATAGACAATAAAGACTATATGTATAAAGAAGTATGTTTCTCCTACATGAACTCTGAAAATGAGAAAAAGTGGAGTAAATGGTTAAGACTAAAGACTAATCAAATTCCTCATTTTGTTAGGGAACATAGTGGGTCTGAGTTATATATGTCAGTCCAGAAATTCAGGAACGCTGAAAAAGTATATGGCGAAGATTTCCTCATGCCCTTGTTCTTTGACCTCGATGTTGATGATGTCGATGATTTAAGTCAGGCACAAGCAGAAGCTATCTACATACTAGATGAACTGTTTAGACTCAATATTCCCGATAATATGATACACCTATCATTTTCTGGATGTTATAGCAAAGACACAGAAATTTTAACTCAAAATGGGTGGAAATATTTTAAAGATTTACAAACGACAGATAAAGTTGCTGTTAAACACAAAAACACAACAAAATACGAATACCCCCAAACAATACAAAAATTCCCATACAAAGGACATTTATATAATCTTAAATCTAGTTTTATAGATATTCTAGTTACTCCAGACCATAATATGTACCATCAAATCCAAAAAGATAATAAAAAAGAATTTGAACTTCGACCAATAAAAGAACTAATAAATAGGTCTAATTTAATTTTTAATAGAGGAATAGAACATACAGGGAAAGAACAAAAATATTTTGTTTTGCCCGAAACTTATAAAATATGCGGGGGAGGAAAAATTAAATATAAAATACCAGCCAAAAAAATTAAAATGGATGATTGGCTTGAATTTTTGGGATATTGGTTATCCGAAGGATATAGCAGAAAGAGAAAAAGTAAGAGAGGGAAAAACGCAGGAAGTTGTGAAATAACAATATGTCAAAAAGACACGAAAAATTTTAAAAAAATTTGGAATTCAGCCAAAAGAATTTTTGGAAGTAAAGTAAAATATAGTAAGCATCCGAATGGTTGTAATTATTTAATGATTTATGATAAACAGCTTTGTAATGTTTTGTGTAAAAAAATAGATAGAAATATATTAAATCTTTCCAAAAGACAGCTCAAAATACTTTTCGATGCTTTTTATTTAGGGGATGGAGACAAAAACAAAAATGTTTTATATCCAGGAATACAAAAAGAACTAGCTGATAATATAAATGAACTATGTTTGCGATTAGGATATGCTTCTAATGTCACAAAAGATGGAAATATGTGGTTAGTAACCTATAATAAATCAACAAAACATCAATATAATATAAAAAACACGCTTGGAACTGGATGGGGATATGGACTTGTTCCTTATAATGACAATGTATATTGTTGCGAAGTTTCTACTGGTGTAATATTTGTTAGAAGAAACGGAAAACCTATGTGGTGCGGAAATTCAAAGGGTTTCCATATTATAGTTGATGAAGCTGTGTTTGGTTTTAAGCCATCTTCAGACCTTCATAAGAAAATAGAACATATCCACAATAAATTAAGAACCAAATTCAAGTTACAGACCCTTTGTAATGCAACAGGTAATAGAAAGATGCTCAGGATTCAAAATACCCCCAATATGAAATCGGGGCTATTTAAAATAACTATTCCTATTAAAATGATAGGAGAAGACATTACCAACATTTTGGCTCTCGCAGTTTCGCCCAAGAAAAAGGAGAAAATTGGAGTAGCGTCTAAAATAGACGTGGCTGAAAAGTGGGCTAATGATATGCTCAGAGATTACAAGACCAAAGAATATAAAAGAACAACGCTTAAAATCGTACCTGATTACGTTCCTGTTTGTGTCAAGGACTTACTGGAGAACGGAATAAAAGTCAAGGGTTCGAGAAACAGGGCAACTCTTGTTTTGGCGGGGTACTACAAAGACCAGGAAGTATCTGAAGAAGACTGTGTTGAATTATTGACTAAGTGGACCCAGAATATTGACCCCAAATTAACATCTACTAGGAACGGAAATCTTTTACTTGGTCTTGAAAGTTGTGTAAAAACCGTTTATAGCGGAGATGCTTACCACTTTGCTTGTCCGTTCATAAAAAGTTTGGGATGGAAAATTAAGTGTAGTGATAAATGCAAATTAAAAGGAGGAAAATAATGGGACATTATGATAGTTGCTACGAATCTGATAGAATCGAAAGCGACAGAAGGCATCAAAAAGTTGTTGTTAAAAGGAGAAATTTTCTTGAGAGCATTGGATTTAACAAGCAGCAAAGCAAATATCTTGTTGAATTAGAAGAACAAGCCAGTGTTATTTATAGGATGAGAGGAAATAAATGCAACTAACAAGGAAAAAATTTCCTAACGAATTAACATGGCTAAATAATTTAGAAAGGGCAAATTACAATGAAAAAGAAAGTAGCAGTTAAAACAATATCTAAAACAGAAGAACCGATAGTTAAGTTTCATTTCAGCGAAAAATTAAAGCAACCACAGAAACCGTGTTGCGAATATCCAGATAAGTATGAAGTATTTGATAGTATATATTCCGCAATGGAGGACTGGTATAAAATAAAACGAAGTGAATGGACTATATATTCTTGTAGGAGTTGCCGTTGCTTTACCTTCGAGCATAAATAATGGTAACAGAAATTAAGCAGTTTTTTCTAGGTACTTGGTTTGGGTCTTTTATTTTGGGATTAATTGTAGGAATTATTATAGGAACAACGATAGTAAAAGTTACTGCATTTAATTATGACAAAATAATCAAAGTCAACATTGGTAAGTACAGGGTCACAACTTATCATGCTGTTCCTGCCGAGACCGATGCCAGTCCTGATTTCGGAGCGGGAGGCAGGGTGGCTATCAATGGAGTTCCCACTGGATATTGGTTTGCAAATAATCAAATGGATTTTGGTACGCAAATTATTATTCCTGATATAAGTCCCACTATTGTGTGGACATGCCGAGACCGCTTAAATAGTCGTTACAATAATGTCGCTATTATTGATTTGCTTGTTAAAAAGAACAGTAAGATAGGAGGACTTAAACGAGCAACAGTCTATATGCTTAAACATGAAAAATTGAGGTAAACTTTGGTGCAGATAAATGGTATAATATATATGGAGGGCAAGAAAATGAAATTAGTTTGGAACGCAATGACGGATTCTACACAGACACCGATTAAAACAATTGAAATACCGAATTGGTTGTTGACAGATTTGAATGACTATAAAGTTAATCATGCTTGTTTGTTTGGAAGGTATCATGCTCTGGATTTGACCGACCTAAAATATGAACTTAGTATCATAAGAATTAATTGTTCTGACCTTGAAGAAGGACTAAGAAGAAAGATTAAATCATTTACTCACGACCTTGAAGCGTTTATTGAATGGTGTGAACAAAGACGGTATAATGTTGTTGCTGTTACTACCGAAGATAAAGAATTCGAAATTCAACTTAATCCAGATTGTAGATTAGATGAAGACGGAAATCCTCTCGGTCCGTGGATTGGTGACGAAGATACTTTCTCCGAAATAACTAAATTGATTGAAAAAGCCGATAAGGAAGGAAACCCGCTTCTATGAAAGAAATTAAAGAAGTAAAGTGTATGAGATGTCAGGGGGAGGTTCTTGATTATGTTTGCTGCGAGAACTGCACTAATGAACTTGTTAGTGAAATAGATAGACTCAATCAAGTTATTAGTAATATCTATACCGATTTGAAGGGGATATTTACTAAAGATAAAACCAAAAGAACAGAGGAATAAATGATAACAGATATTTTGTTTGTGATATTGTTCGTAAGTTTTTGCCTATTACCAGGGGTGTTTGTTGCAAGTTTGGTAAGTCATTACCAAATTGAAAAAATGAGGAAATACAATGGTTAGTTCGTCCTGTTGGAAGAATTTTGAGCGAAAAATTTCCTTGCTTTTGTGGGGAATAAGACGCAGACCATTATCGGGCATATCTCAGGGCGGGGGATATGGAGATGCTATTGGCAGCCCTTTCTGTTTAGAAATGAAAAAATGGAAATCACCGCCATCACTCAATGCAATTATTGAAGACATACTGCCAAAACTGCTTTACGAAGCCGAGCTTTCTAAAAAACCAGGGCTGATTGTATTCGGGCTTCCAGGGCAAACATATGAAGACAGTTTGGTAATAACTGACCTCAGAACATTCAGAAAAATTTTTACTGAGTTTCTGCCTAGCATACTTGATGATATAAGAACCCACGAAACCCGCTTACAAACTTATAATGACCAAAAGAAAACAAAGGAAATCATTGAATAATGGTTACATATGAGTTTGGTTGTAAGATGTGTGATATATATTTTGACGAAGAAAGACCCATGACTTCTGAGAATTTAAGTACAGCTATTTGTCCTGTATGTGGCAGTGAAGCTGGTAGGATTTTTTCTGTTCCCGAATACATTGACAATCTTATGAACCCAGGCATGACAAAAAAACAAACACAAGTTCTTAAAGATGCTAATTATAGCGAAGAACTTCCTACACCACAATTCTGGAAAGATGTACATAATGGTAAGGTCGTTAAGAAGGGAAATATATGGAAAAGATTAAAGGACTAATAAATCGTATAATATGCAGATTATTTTCTTGTGATTGGTATTTTAGTTATCCCAAAGAAGAACATATTATAGTGATGTTCTGTTATCGTTGCGATAAAAAGAGATTTTTTGTGCATGGTTCAGAAGTTAATTTTTGTCCTAAATGTAATGGAACTGGTTGGTATCAATACGACCATAATCATAGCAAGATATGTGAATTTTGTTGTAAGCATGACCATGGATTTTTTAGATTGAAAAAGTATTACGGAAAAGATAACGGAAAATTGTGTTGTAAGAAAGGATGTGGATTTACAAAATGAAAATAAAACTATGTGAAAACTGTGTTGAAATCGTTGAATATGATGGTTCAACTACTACTGATTACAGCGTTAAAGCTAGGTTGTTAGCACTTATACTCAAAAAGCTCAACTACGCAACAATAGAAGATTGGACAACAACAGCAGTAAAATGAAATACATTAGTAAATCACAACAACTCAATTCTAATCTCCCAAACAAGGGGCGCAAGGAAGAAAAATCTTTGGCAAAGAAATACAAACTTAAACCAACACTTAATTCTGGTGCGGTTAATAATGACGGAGATTTTGAGTTAGATAATTTTATAATTGAAAACAAGCATGGGTATAAAGTTCTTTTACTCCATAAATGGATTAAGAAAATCAATACACAAGCAAGGTCCGTGGTTCCGAATAAAGGCAGGATTATTTCATTCGATAGCAACAACGAAAAATGGGCTGCGATTCCATTTGATGATTTAATGATTATATTTAATAAATTAGAAGAAAAGAAATGGGGTTGTATTATAAATGAAGATATATAAACTCGAATATGATAAGACCAAAGAAGAACTTATTGCTTGCTATCAAAGAGGGAAGAACTATTACTATGCTTATATGAAAAAGGATAGTAGGGAAGCCCAGGACCTACTTAAAAAATTTGAAATAGATTTAGAGAAAGTTGAGGTAATATAATGAGCAATACATGTAATCAATGTAAAGAACAAATGACAATTTATGCAGGAAATAAACTTGCTAGTTTAGCTATTGCGTCGGTTTGTGATAATCCTATATGTCCGAATTATGGAATCCTTCAGATATCAATAGAACATATGATGGAGTTGAAGGGAAACAAAAATGAAAATTGAACAACGAGTATTACATCATAGAATTTTGGAATACACTCCAGAAATAAAACTATACGATTTGGCGGTATTCAAAAGTGAACCCTACGGGGATGATTATGATATGAATAATGGTAGTTATTATACCACAGTTTTGGGGCAAATAGATTCCAAAACATGCTCTAAAAATTTAGACACTTTGATTAATGAAGTACAGCGCATGAAAAGAGAACAAGCAGAGAAACTAAAATTACGCATAACATGCTTAAAGATAGATTTAGAAAGCGCAGAAAAACAACTAGAAAAAATGCTTTCTCCTATTATAAGAATAGAACAATGGAAAGACAACGAATTAGAATCAAAATATAATCATGAGGTGTTAAAATGAGTGAAGGATTAAATCAAGCCTGGAGCAACGTAAATAAAAAATACGGCGTTGGTAGTGTGATGAAACTCTCTGATAAACCTCTTGAAATGGGAAGACTCAAAACAGATATTCCTGAACTCGATGAAATTCTGGGTGGCGGAATTCCATTTGGAAGAATAATAGAAATATATGGAGTTGCTGGTGGAGGAAAAACTACAATATCGCTCTATATTGCCAAAGCTGCTCAGAAATATTTTAAAAACAAAAAAGTTTTGTTTGCGGACGCAGAACACAGCCTTAATCCAGATTTCGCCAAAAAAGTTGTTGGTATTAATCTAGATGAAATGCTAATTGCTCAGCCCGATTACGGAGAACAAACTTTGGATATAGTTGAGGAATTTATAAGAAGCGGGGACGTTAGTGTCGTTATTGTAGATAGTGTCGCTGCTTTAACTCCTAAAGCCGAAATAGAAGGAGAAATGGAATCCCAACACATAGGAAGACAAGCCCGCATGATGGGGCAAGCATTGAGAAAACTGGTTGCTATAACATCCAAAACAGGAACAATAGTTATATTTATAAATCAGTTGAGACAAAAAGTAGGTGTTATGTTCGGTCCAACTTCAGTTACCCCAGGGGGAAACGCTTTAAAATTTTATTCTTCGATTCGACTTGAAGTTACTTATCTGGGAAAAGAAAAACATACCAAATCAGGTAAAGATATTGTTACAGGACAAAAGACTAAACTCGAAACCAAGAAGAATAAAACATTTCCCCCATTTAAAAAAGCAGAGATAATACTTAATTTCAGCGAAGGACTTACTACTACAAAAGAAGAACCAAAGAAAGAAAAGAAAAAGAAATGAAAGTATTAAAATTTGACAAAAAATTCATAATGGAAGATTTAGTCAGGGCTACCGAATGGAAAAAACGAATAATTAAATATAAACCGACAACCGAAGCCGAAAAACTTAGCTATAAATGCGACTTGGACCTTGTTAATACAAGAATAAAATATCTAAAGAAAATGCTCAAAAATGATTAAAAAACTCAAACATATATGGATGGTAGCTAAACTTATTTGGCACGATAAATATACTGATATGAATGTTGTCTTAATTGAAGAAGTCAGAAGAATTTCGTTTAGAGACGGTTATACCGCAGGAGCCAAACAAGGATATACAGATGCTTTATATGACTACTATTCAGATAGGGCAATAAATTGATATACGACCTTGAATATATTGCTGGAATAGTTTACTTTACTGCTGATATTATCTCTATGAGTAAATATCTGTTCCAAATGAAAACCATATTCAAAAAGAAAAAAACCGATGTAATTGCCAGGAAGTTCTTTGTATTGTCTTTGGTCCGTGAAAGTGCTGCTCTTTTTTATGCGATTGCTATTCAGAAATGGATATTGATTGTTCTTGCTGTATTAACTTTCATGTTTAATTTCTTTTTGCTTTTGCTTGTGATTAAGTATAAGAAAATACCAGACAACAAAAATTTGGCTTGGGATGATAAATGCTATCGTTTCATAAAGAATAACATTATATGATAACAAAACACGCACAGAAACTAATAGAAAAATATGGATTGACTGAAGATATCCCAAAATCAGGACTTTATAAACATGTTATTTCTTATAGTAATGATTTAAAATATATTACAGTCTTTTCTTTGGACTATTTAAATAATGTATCTAATGAAGAAATGGACGAATGTATACTGAAATCAAACAGAAAACTCATGCTTCAAGTACAAATAGATATGGAAACTGAGGAACATTAATGCTAATTACATTACCCGAAGTTGTTGTAGAAATGATAAAGTATGCTATAATTATACCATTAGAAGTGTTGGCTGTTTGGGTTGCTGTTGTTTTGGCTTCGCCTTTTGAAGCCCCGTTTACAATATGGCTGTCAAAGAAATATCCATTCCTGAAACAACAGACATCAATTTCAACACTCGACGAGATAAAAAGACTTACTACTCTTTTTGAAAAGGAAGAAAAGAGAAAAGGAAACATAAAAGGCAAGACCATGATAATCAAGACACTTAAAAAGAAAATAACAGAACTGGAGAATAAAAACAACGAATGTCAGCCATAAAAGTAAGAAAAGACCCTATCATAACGAGTTTAATTGACCAATACTTAATTACTAAACCCGAACATAAGCGAAGTAAAGGATTTCATCCGTCTTCTATCGGATATTGTTCTCGCAGGATTGCATTTGCTATGCAACAGTATTTGCCAAATAAATTTCCCACTGCAATAGATGAGCGCAAGTTTAAAACTGGTCATGCTATTGAAGGCATGTATGATGATTGGTTTGACGCAATGGATGCTTGGGAAAAGAAAAAACCAGGAACATTCAACGGCTTTAAGCTGATTGAAAAGAATACATTCTTGTCAGATAAAGAACTCGATGTCAAAGGCGAACTCGATAAAATAATAGAAGTCAATGGAATTAAATATCTTACCGATATCAAATCCATGAAAGATAGTGATTATGGAAAGTCCCATATTCCATACGAAGGTCATATGAAACAGGTTCTTATTTATTGTTATATCAAGGGTGTTCCAAATGGATGTCTGATTTATGAAAATAAAAATACACATGACCAATATGAGTTCCATTTTGAACTAACTGAAGAAGTATTCAATGAAATAAAAAGCAAAATAAAGTATATAGAAAAATGTAATAAGACCAACAAACTTCCTAAAAGGGAGTGCAAGAAGGGTAGCATGGATTGTAATTTCTGTCCATATGAAGAAACGTGCTGGGAATCGCAGTATTCCGTATGAAAATTAGATTACTTAAAAAATATAGAGAACTGAAAAAACTATATGAGAAAGTGGATTATATGAAGAAAGCTATCGTTGCCCAGGTGAATTGCAAGAAATGCCACAGATATTTTGAGTCTTTTAAAATAGAAAAGGTCACGGGAATTGGTGATATAAAATGCCCTATTTGTAATCATAAATCACTCGAAATAATAAAGACAAAATTCAGGACCAGTAAAACAAGTCCCGTAGAAAAAGAAATAGCAAAGAAAACGCAGAAATGAAACCATTGTTCAACACACTTAAATTTTTATGGTATATATGGACGAATAGACACGGTATTTATGTGCCATTTAATCAATACACTCTATATATTTGCCCCGATACGCTCACGCTTAAATTACAAGAAAAATAGGTCAACTTTTAACCTCACAAATGGTATAATATGTTATATGAGATACACACGCATTTATACCAGTTCCAAATTCGACCTCTATTATACGAAAGAAATCAAGTACGAAAAAGGTCTGGGAACTAAATTTCAAATCCCTAAGATATATCGCTTTCAATTAATCAATAGAGAACTCACTAAAGACTGCATATTTTTTGATTACAAAGTGTCGCAATATAGAAATCTAAATGAAGCCCAAATACAAGAACTATGGGGCAAAAAATCCAATGATAAACTGGTAATGCCCACGATAAGTTCTAATTTTAGAACCGATGTTCATTTGCCGAAAGAACTATGGTGTAGAGCCATGACCAATTCTGGAAACCAAAGTAAGGAAATTGATTCGTCACACAAATGGGGAGAAATAATTTATGACAAATGAAGAACAGATGATGTTCGATTGGAGATATGATGAGTACAGAGATGCTTGCGACCAAAGCCCAAAAGACAATCAAGAGACTTATTATGAAGAAAGAAAATGTATCTATTGTAATAGTCATATAAGAACAGGTTCAGAAATAAACAGTGAATACGATACAAATTTTTACTGTCCTAGTTGTGGTTATTTATATAAAGAGGAAACATATCATGAATCAAATTAAGGAGGTATCATAATGACAAAGCGGTATATAGAGGTTGAGTTTCTACCAAAGGAAAGTGTGTTAAATAGCGGAAATCAAGACCTGTGGATTACTGGCGACGAAGGGGTGTTCAAAGAAAGCGAAACCCTCACCCTATCCGATATCTTAAAAGCGGATGGAGGGTTGAGGGAGCGAGTGGCGAAATGGCTGTTTAAGCGTGATAGTGATGAAGACCACGCTTCATGGGAAGAAGTATGTGAACTTCACCCAGACTGCAAGGAATGGTGGAGGAAACAAGCAGACGCCCTCATCAATCTAATCGGCAAAGGAGAATAGGGAAATGAGTGTAATGAACATAAAGTGGCATGAAGGTTGCATAGAAAACATGAAAGCAACCATTGATAGGGAAATGATTAGAGTGCAAGAAGCCGAGATAGCACTTAGAAGAAGTAGGGGTCAGTATTCTTTTTACAAGGAACAGATAGAAACCGCCAAACAACTAGGCAAGGGAGGTTTTGACCGTGAAAGGTTTTTAGTAAAGAAAGGAACCCGCACCCATGACTAACAGCGTGAGGGGTAGGCTTGACGAAATTATATCAATGCACTTTCCGGAAGATTCTAAGTTGTCCAACAGGAAATCATCTGCCCTCACAGCCATCGAGAAGGTGATTGATAGGGAGAGAGAACGAGATAAACTTGCCCTTGCAAAAGTAGCGTTATCAGACTACATCACCCGTGAGGAAGCGTTTGATAAGGCAATGGTTTGGCGTTATGGGTTTTTTACGGAAATCGAAGCGACTTTTTACAATGTGGTAGGCGAATATAAAGCCCTCCGCACCGCATTGCTTGGAGAAGTGAAGGAGGACGGGAATGAATAAGAAAATTAAAGACACGCTTATTATTTCTGGCAAGACCTACAAAATAAAGTTTGACGATAAACTCACGGGAGGATGGTTCCGTAACCTTGACCAGACTATTGTTCTGGGGACAAAGCCCCCTATAACCAAAGAAGGCATCTGGGAAGTGCTACTTCATGAGGTCTGCGAGACGATTTTAGCAGAAAGAGAAATGCGGTATCACTTGTATTCCAAGCCAGGAAACGGAGACTATCTATTCAGCTTCGACCACAAAGAATTTCAGCAGTTCGTCAAGGATTTGTATCTGGCATTGAAACCGCTCCTGAAAGGAATCCGCTAATGGCTAAGAAAGACGTGTTTGTATGGGTGGCGAGGGATAAAGCGAACGAGTTTGAGGATAGAACATTTATATTCTTTAGTCAGAAACCTTATATGGATGGTGAGGGTAGATGGTTCAATAGGAGCGGAAATTGGACAGAGATAACCTCAGACCAAATTCGTCTCAAAAAAGGCGAATGTCGCAAATTTAAGCTCGTTGAAGTAAAGGAGGACTGAAGATGAGAGAGATAAAGTTTTCGCACCTGTATCAAAAGCTCTTGGACGAGCATAACGACATGATTGACACAGCAACGCTTCTCGATGTTATTCCCGTTGAATTGTCGGAGTGTTCAAGGGCGTTCCTTGACTACGATACGGACGGAGGAAAATTTATCCTTCCCCCGAAGGGCAAATATTTAATGTTGGTGTTTAAGAAGCCGAAAGAAGGAACGGGGATATCTGCCGACAATCTTTTCACAACGCTACGGCGATACACACCTGAAAAAATGGATTATTACAGAGGGCTTGTCGGGTCAGATTTACAAGTAGTTTATGCCCACGAAAATCCGTCGCTACTAAAGGAGGGGGTTTGATGAGCAAATTTAGAAAATTGCCTGTTGTTATCGACGCTGTTCAGTGGATAGGAGATAATGTTCAAGAGATTTCCGAACTTGGTAACGGATTCTGTCTAAATCAAGACCTGACCCTGACTATTTATACGCTCGAAGGAAATCATACTGCTAATCTCGATGATTATATTATTCGTGGGGTTAAGGGTGAACTTTACCCCTGCAAACCAGACATCTTTGAAGCCACTTATGGGGAGGACTCCCTCAATGACAAACCCTAACGAGCTGAGTTGGAGTGAGTTGTGGTGGATATTGCAGGAAATAGAGCAGACAGAAGCAGATAAAAACAATACCGTTCCAGATATGGAAATTATTGCAAGAGGATTAGACGAGTATCTTATTTTGATGCACACCGAATACGAGCAAGCGATTTTTGAATTAGGAAAGAAGCGAACCAAATGACAGAACTGCAAAAGGAGGTCAAGCAATGTGAACATAGCAATCATTTCCGAGGGTAGATGGTCGGGGTCGGGGTCGAGGTCGAGGTCGGGGTCGAGGTCGTGGTCGTGGTCGTGGTCGTGGTCGGGGTCGGGGTCGGGGTCGAGGTCGTGGTCGAGGTCGGGGTCGGGGTCGGGGTCGGGGTCGGGGTCGAAATAAAAAAACAAGGAGAAAACAATGGTAAAGACGCTTGAAATATCTGACGAAACCTATGAGAAGATTAAAAATCAGTTGCTTGAAGATGAAAAAGTCGAGATAGGGAGCTACGAAGACTTGATAGGCAAGAGCTTTTACTTCCGCACCGTAACCTATCATTTTACAGGCAAAGTAAAGAATGTTATTGGTAGAGTATTGGAACTTGAAAAAGCTGCATGGATTGCAGATAGCGGAAGGTTTATGAACGCCATTAAAGAAGGAAAACTAAACGAGGTAGAACCGGTAGGGCAGATGTTCCTTAACATGGAAACAGTTACTGACTTCTGCCCGTGGAAACACGCGCTACCTACGGAGCAAAAATAATGACAGAACAAATGACAGATAACAAAGCGATGACGGCTAAGACAAGAGGTTTCAAGATGTTTTATGAGCTTGTTAAAAAGGCAAGAGCGTATGAAAAAGCTACTGATAAGCGTGTGAATAGCATCGTCGATATGAAGAAAGAATTTGAAGCCGACCTCTCCCTCTACACAGCGCAGAAGATAAGGGAGTGTGTGCCTGATGAGAGGGATGACCACTATTACCCTTGTCAGGCATTTAAGAAGTTCGCAGACGGAAGAATACACAGGTCAAGAGCGTCTTGCGCTTGTGGCTTACACTATTGGAACGCTTGCCGTTCTGCCATCCTCGCCAAAGCCGATGAAGTAGCCAACAAACCACAGAAAGGGGGAAGGTGAATATGAAGTGTCCTGAGTGTCATGCAGAATTACATAATTGCATGGAGTGTGGAAAATTGATGTCAGGAATAAGTCCTATATGTCAAGGTCGATTATAAAGGAGGTGAAAAAGGATTTACTATGATTAAACACGAAAAAATAAGTCCGTTAAAGCAGATTAAAAAGCATTGTTTGGAGTGTGGTGGGGGTCAAAGAAAAGAAGTAACTGAATGTCCTATTCCTACCTGTCCACTATACTTACTCAGATTTGGGACCAATCCTACTTCTGCTCGTAAAAAAAGGGCGTTTTCCGAAGCCGAAAAGAAGGCAGTGGCAGATAGACTACATAAGGCTCGTTCCAAGAAAACTCATTGAATAATACAATAGATTTCGAGCTTACAGGCTATTCTAGCGACAAACTATTCCAAAATACGAGCTATTTTTCTAATATGATACCAGAAATCATCTAATGACATGTCGCTTTTCATACGATTACATGTCCAACAGCACGAAACAACATTACTTAGATAATAACCATCATTATTATCTAATCTATCAAGTCCTCGTTTGTAAACTGTTGTCGCACAATAGAAACAAGGAAGTCTTATAATATCAGCAAACTCGTCCAAAGTTATATTGAATTTTAGATTTCTCGTTTTAGCTCCCCATTTTGTTGCTCTATATTTTTCGGAGATATCTTTTCCATATATATAAATATCTTTGGCTTTTTTCCAACCTGTGGCAGAAGTTGTTTTTAGTATTAGTTTCCTTTTATAATGTCTACTCATATTTTTCAAGCTCTTTTACTGTCTTTAGGCTCCCATCAGCATTAAAATGGTCACTACACAGTGTTTTATATGCCCCACATAGTGCTATCCATTCCTCTTTTGAAAGCGGATAATTAAGCTCATAACGCTTCTTTAAATCCAATATATACTCTTTACTAGGCAGTTTTTGCATTAAAATCGCCAAATTTTCGGTAATTCGTTATCAAAGGTTGAAGGTATTTGCCAGGGCAACTTGTTCGATTCCCAAAACTCCGCATATATTCTTCTCCATGACCGTAAACTGTCTCCTGGGTCAAATTAGGTATGTCTGGACGCTTTTTACACAGCCAATCCAAAAGTTCTTTAAGTGCTTTGACTTGATTTGGGCGGGGTCCGTTTTGTTGAAAATTACCACATAAAGCAATGCTTAGCGCAATGGGGTTAGCGTTATTACATGTCCATGTGATTTGCTCCAAATCGTTGCACCAATAAATTACGCCCTGCAAATTTATCCAATAATGATATGGAACTCTCTCGCAACCATCTTTGTATATTCGGGTTTCCCGAATTTCTATATCATTAAGTTTGTTCAAATCTACAATATAATCACTGGTGTGATGGATTACACCAAGTTTAATTGAACTAATATGACGGGGAGCATTAAAATCTGGCCATTTCACTTTTGTATTTGTTTTAAGTGTTTTTCTCACATCTATAATTTGCATTAAAAATAAATGCCTCCCTGTAAACCGTAATTCGTAGAAGCATTGTAGTTCTTTCTTATGAAAATTCCTATATAAGTATTCGGCGCAAAAGAAAATATATCATATAAATCCCTGTTAGCTGATAAAGAAAGTCCTAGTTGACTCACTCCCGCATGTAGAGAATACTGTTTATATCTTAAAAGAGAAATCTCTATAACTGGAGTCGGTTCTTGGGGATATTGAAGCCCGATGGAAATATTCAATGGCAGAAAAACAAGGTCATGATTTTCTACAACAACACTTCCATTATCTTTAACTATTATCTTGATATCTTTATCTCTAGGACTAATATCTTTGCTGACATAACTTGCTTCATTACTTGATATTTTATTAAGCGTTTGTATCTTTGTTCCAGAAATAACTGTCTTAGTTATTTCATCTGGTTTTAGTGTTAGAGGTTTCTCAGGAGCAATGGGTTTAGTAATATACATCCATAATCCCATTGCAACAACAAGAGCAGAAAGAAAATAAATTATATAAGTCTTTATCTGATTAATCATATTGAATCACTATTTGGTTTACCATCTTTCTTTTTAGTTTCAAATGCTTCTTTTCCTGCATCGACGGCAGTTTTTCCTACCAGAAGCGTCACCCCCGCTGCAAGAAACGCTGTTACATCAATGACTTTAAATAAAGGCATTAACATTGAATATATAATACACATATAACCAGCAAATTTTGTTGATGTAAGAAATATATTTAACCCAAAACTAAATCGTTTTTTCATATTATTTTATTGAAAGAGCAATTGCTCCTACAATACCTCCACAAACAGTTGCTACGAAATCCCAAGTATCAACGCAACCATTTCCTTTACTATCCCAATATTCTTTAACAGAACCCGCTACAATACTTAACACTAAACCATATGTCCAATAAACAGGAAATACAGTACAAATTAAGTACCCAAATAAAAAATGTAATACTTTATCATTATGAGCCGAAATCCATTCAATTATTTTTTTCATTGTTTTCTCCTATGCTGTATAAGCGACATAAACAAATCCTCTATTGAAAGAAGTTGCATTAAAATCCGTATGATTAAAAATTCCTCCCGTTTCCCTTGCCAAATTAATATTTGTATTAGAAAACGAATAAACTCCTCCCATAGCTACTCCGCCAATATACGAAGACAAATTATAATAAGCAGCATCATTATCTGTTCTAATTACTGCAAAAACACTCACAATCTTTTTAAAACTATCTCCTAATCCGTGAGCAACTGCACAATTATCACTTGCTACCATATCCCAATCCCCAATATTTAATACTTTCCACATAACGCCAGTAGAAGAAGTCCCTGCTGTTACTGCTCCTGAGACAGTAAGGGACACTAAAGTTCCAACAGATGTTATGTTTGTTTGCGCTGCCGTAGTAATTGTTGCTACGATTGGTTGAGCAAAGGTTACTACTCCTGTATTCGCTATTGTGATTGCGGTAGTTGCTCCTCCAGTTGTTCCTGTTTTAATAAGGATTTGACCTGGAAGTGTTGCATGAGTTCCGCCATAAAGTTCTATTCTTCCGCCTTGATTAGTTGCACCAGCAGTTATTGATAATGCCCCTGATGAAGACCCAGAAAATATATTCCCACCAAGACTATCAACACTTGGTCCAGTCAAAGACAGTGTTCCAGTAGAAACAGCCCTTGTTGCGTTTGTAACAGAAAATGCAGATACCGCAGCAGATGAAAGAATGTTTAAATCTCCATCATTAGAAAGTGTTAATTTGTTTGTATATCCTGGTCCTGCATTATATGTCTGTAATTCAAATCCGCCTGTACATGCACTATCAGTTTTTAATCTGAGTCCTCCACCAGTTACTTCGTTAGATAATACAGTAGTATTAGTTCCGTTTATTGTTACCGATTTTGTATTTAAATCCAAAGTTCCATCAACAAGAGCAGATTTTATTTGCAAAAAATTATTTTTCATATCAGAACTCGATACGGGTTGTATCGGTTGCATCGTTGATGTTATAAGATTTACATAAGTAGCCATTAGAATATAATCCTCCATGTTCCATTTATTGTATCGCCCGCAGCTTTATTGACTGGAGAAATATTTGCCCTACAAAAAAGAGTTCCTGTGTCATTATATGACGAAAACAGCCCAGCCTCTTTCCAAGTTCCTGTGTGCTCTCCAGCAGCACTTTGAAATTGATACACTAATGAAGAATAAGACTTGTCTTTTGATACCAAAAACTTTCTTGCACCAAGAGGAACGACTAATTCTGACATATTTACATTTGATATTGTTGGGTCTGTGCCAACTCCAAAAAACATGGGTATTACCCCAGAAGTATCATTTCCTAAAAGAATATTCGCTACATTTTGTCTTGATACATCCATAATAGTATTATTATTCTTTATTATTTCAATGCTGCCATCTTCCCGTATGATTTCTAATTCTACCTGCCCCTTTAAAACAAATCCTTCTTGCATATTTCTCTCCTAATTACTCAAAAACCATCTAGCTATAAAATAAAATGCAACAACTGCTGCGGGAATAAGTCCGCCGACAAGACCCCACAACCCAGATTTGAAATTGAGTAATTTTATTTCTGCCCACACTCGTCCTATTTCTTTGGCATGGTCAACTTTTAAATTTTGAGAGAGGTCTTTTGTATCTGCTTTTAAGTCTCCCGTATATTTATTAATGGATTCTCTTAATTCTGTTAGTGTTCGTGTGAGTTCTTCAATACAATGATTAAGTCTTTCTAGTTCCTTTAACACATAATTTGCCCACGCATCCCATCCCGAAGTATTGGGTTCTTTTAATTCTACCATCATTTAGGAAAACCTTCTTCCAAAGGAATAGTTATTGTCAATGCCCATGTATCTTCCTCATATATAAGAGCATGTTCTTTCCCAGCTTCTATTTTTAAGCTATCGCCTCTGCCGAGTTTGTATCTTTCTCCGTCCACAATTACGCTCATATGACCTTTATATACTACCAAAAGTTCCATACATTCGTGTTTATGATTTGGGAATTCCGAACCAGCGGTCATAAACCATTTATGGACTCCCATATCTTCTTCAACCAGAACTTTCCAACCAGTGCAGTGCCCCTTTTCTAAATCAACTTCTACACTTTTATCATAAACAAATTGAGGTATTTCTTTATATGTTGTTAATTTGTGCGTCAGTTCTCGTAAGCGTTGCAGATTTTCGTTCATTTATTTCTCCTAATTAATCCAATATTCTAATGTATCGGAATTGTACAAAAACAAATATGGTTCATAACAAAAGACTTGATTATCAAATACTCCGCTATCATACAAACAAATATTCTCTGGTTGATTGCCTGGGTTAAAATCGCTTAATCCAAATCTATCCAAAATATTAAATATAAAATTCGCTGTTATCTGCGATTTTTCAAGCCGTGATATTCGCTCATCTAGTTCTTTTGTAATTTTTTCAATATTCGGGACTCTGCTTTCAAAATTAATGCTTGTAGTAGCTCCCTTTAAATCGATTTTATATCCGACTGATTTAGTAAGATATATATCATCGATTTCATTGCCGAAATTTTTAAGATTTATATAACTGTCATAATTCAGATTTATATCACCACCAGGAACATCAAAACTTCCGTACACTTTAGGGTCCGAATATTTTGTTATTTCGGATATTAATTTATATTGGGCATACCCGCTGGTAGTTACCGATGTATCATATATACAAAAATCTCTGGGACCAAATAAATCAACAGAATTCGAGTTTTGTATGGTTTCAACTACCTGAACTGCCTGACCAGAATAAGCCCCTCCGAAAAGAAATCCTCTATTTTTTATTGTAGACGAATCTTTGGTAACCCTCATATTAGAAACATTAACATTCTTCATGTACATGTTTGTAATATCACCACTAACATATTCGTCTTTTTTGAAATATAATTTTTTATTAGCATCTACCCAATAAGAAGCATTTGTTACATCTGCCATTTTTTGAACTGCATTACTGAGCATGTCTTGCTGAAAAAGAACTTCATCTATAAATACACTAAAAGTATCAACTCCTAATCCTGACACATAACTTATTTCACCGTCACTGTTATGCAAGTCCACAAGAGACTCGACTATTTTATGTGCATATTCATTTGTATATTTCCAGTTTACTTGCTTATTCAATAATTCAAATGTGTATGAATATCCTCCTATTGTAATGGTATCATTATCGTCATCTATGTCTTTGGTTTGTATTCTACCCCCGAATTTAAGCGAGTTATCATAATAAATTTTTATTTCATCATTATAATGAATGTTTTCAATATTGTTTGATGATTTATTTAATACAACCTTGAATGTTCCCGCCTCATTACCTTTAGTAAGCGTCCATTCAACAGAAACTAATGTTGTAAATATTTCAGTAAGAAGTAAGTTCTTAAAAATATGTACTGTTATTTTGCTTAAATCAAGCATTTATACAAACCACCTATTCCTATATGTAATTTCAAGTTTTCCACTATTCTGTAATGAATCGATAACTCTCAAATTATTAGACCTATTGCCTTCAAGACGCATGAATGACGGACTATTTGTATAACCAATTTTATTGATATCTGTTAATGAATCGGCTATATTATTGCTTATCACAGTTGCATTAGTGCAATCTATTTCAAGATACCAACCGCTTACAAGGGGGGTCTGGCTATTGAATTCATAATATGTCCCGTTAGTGTCGTTGTAAATCATGAAATTTTCCTGGCGATAGAAACCACTTGCAAGTCCTCCACCATAATTACTCCATTTAATTATCGGGTCAACATATAACATACCAGAAACATGAAAAGATTGGTTCTTTCCCGACACACTCCCCATATAAGAAGACTGCACTGTAAGAGAGTCCTCATATGAAAATGGGTCAACTGCAATAAAATTAGTTTCAATATTCAATACACTATCGTCTTTAACGTCATCAGTTACATTTGCACCAACACAATTCACGACCACGTATCTATTTGGGGGATTAAGATATAATTGAACATCTTGAATGAACATGTAATTATATAAATCATTTAAAGCGTTGTGTAGGTCAGTTCTATAAGTAGTTGCGGAATTTTGAGCCATGAGATAAAAGTTTATCTTTCCGTCTCTTGGATTAAGCCCTATCTTCTGATACTTAGCAATATCCTGTCCTGGGAATTCGTGTATTGCTTTTCGATAACCAGTGAACTTTCCAAAATCACATTGTTCCACCCCAAGAAAACACCCACTTAAAGTCGAGTTATTAATGTCTATGTATTTACTTGTATCTAAAGGATTTCTAAGTCTTATTATGTCTGCCATAGTTTAAAAAGCGTATGACCGCCCCTGTCTGCTCATTTCCTGAGCTATTCTTCGTACAAAGTAATCAAAATCGAGATTATTAGCAATATCACCACTGAACTGATTATTTATCTCATTGTTCTGTGTAAATGTTGCGTCTTCCAAAGTCCAGACTGTTTCCTGTAACCCATCTAAAATAGCCTGAGAGATATTTGTGTCTTTAACCATTTCATATAATACTTTATAAGCGTCTATATTGTATTGTCTTATTTTTTCTTCTACTTCTGCGGGAGTCATTGTTCCCCCAGCAATTAAGCTGTGTCTGAGTGCTGCTGCGCCGTGTCTTATTTCCCCCTCTTGGTCTGTTACAGTTTGGGAAGGAGAAAGTAATCTCTGTATTTCATTATTAAATTCCGCTAATTTCGCAGGGTCTAAACTAGAACCCATATCGGCTATAAGTTGATTGTAAAATGCAACCTTTTCTGAAGTTGTATCGTATAAATTAGATTGAATATTCAACTGTTGATTGAAACTATCCATGAAACTCGTTACTTTGGAATCCGCCATTGTTGCATCAAGTTCTTTTAACTTTATCTGCATGTTTCTTAAATACTCTGTGGTCCAAGAAGAAGATTCCCCTCCTGGTCCCATCATAGCGAGTATTTGATTCTTTTCATATTGTGCTGCACTTAGCCCACCCGTGTTGCCCATAGCAATATTAAATCCTGTTGTTGCTGTTGAAGCGTTTGCTCTTGCCAGCCATGTATTTGTTGCAGCTAATTTATCTGCCCATTCCGTAACTGCATCATTGGCATCCTTTGCGCTTTTAGTAAGTGCTACAATTGTACCATCATATTCCCATGCAACTTTTCCGTTATTATATGTTACTTTAGTTATGGCATCGCCGAAATCATCCAGTTTCCTACTCGTTGCGTCAATAGTAGGAAGTTTTCCCGCTTTACCTGTTGCAATATCTAAATTTGATTGGATAGAGGCTACTTGTTCGGGCAAATCATCTAAAGCATTGCTTGAATTTTTTAATGCGTCTTCAAATACTTTTAGTGCAGCAGTATTGGCATTAATCCTGTCAGTATTTTCTTTTTCTATTGCACTTGTATCGGGACCTTTTCCTGGTCCAAATAAACCACCTATCATTCCGCCAAATAAACTACCAACAACACTTCCTATCGGACCAAACACGCTTCCGATAGCAGAACCAATCCCCTTTCCAATATCTCCAGTTTGACCTATTCTAGTACCTATATTACTAAGCATACTATTACCTGACTTATTTCCTAATATAGAAAATATATCGGCAAAATCGGCTTTACCCGCACTTACTTGGTCAAATATCTTCATCAAAGAACTATCATATCCATAAAGTTCTTTGTTTATCTGAGAAAGAATTCCGAGCATTTTAATATATTCAGAATTAGTATGTTCTACCATTTCTTTTTGTTCTAAAGCATGGGCTAACATAGACTCGGCTTCTCTTATCTTTACTTTATTAGCATCTTTTTCTTGCTGAGAAAGTGTTTTGTCTTCGTTTTTTAAATCGAGTGCAGCCTTACTAGCTTTGGCAGCATTTATGTCCTTTAATGCTTGTTGATAGGTAGTATTTCCAAATTTATTTGGTTTTGCAAAATTTTGTAATTGTGCGTCTAGCTTTTTATATTCTTCTGTAAGTCCTAGCAATTGTTCTCTATAAATCTGCGCTTGTTTATATGAGTTATTAAATTCAAGTCCGTTCTGGGACATGAAGTAAGTGTTCTTGGCTATTATCTTGTTAAATTTATCTACTTCGGTAGTTTCATCTCTGACTTGTTTTACATATGCTGCTGCATAAGAGGTTGTCCCTATATCGGGCATATCTTTATCGGGAGAGGGTTTTAGTAAAGGTTTTTTATTATAAGGAAAGTTCGGGTCTGCCATATTTGTCGCTGCCATCATTTCTTTTTGAATACTTAAAAGTTCTTTTTGTTTCTTTTTTGCTTCATCAGAATTCAGTCCAAATCGTTTTATAGCATCAGCCATTTCGTCTGTTTTGTTTTTGTATTCGTCTTGCCATTTTAATACCTGGGAATTGAGAGAGCTTTGATAAACAATTTTGGATATATCTAAAGCCCATCCCGAATTTTTCATCAAAGTAATAGATGCTTCTGATAATGCTATTAACACAGGCAGCCATTGCTCTCTCATTGTCAAAGCCATAATAGACATAAGAGCTTCATTGACTTTTAACTGGTCTGCCATTTTATCAAGATGTTCAAACCTTTCCTGAGAAACTACACCAACAAACTCTTTATATTTATTCATCAATTCATCAACATCGGATTGGCTCATCTTAAAGAGTTTTGCAAATTCAAAGCCCTTCATACCAAATAGGTCTTTTATCCAATTACCAGCGTTTCCTCCTTTAGCAACAGATTCTCTTAGTTTATCAAATAGTAATGGGATATCAGACATTACTCTTTTAAGTTCTTGTGGGTCAGATATTCCCAGAATATCCATTAGTTTTCCACGACCGCCAGCAGTTTGAAGTTTGGATTGAAGTGTTGCTATGCCTTTATAAACAGCTTGTTCGTCAATACCTTGTGACTTAGTAATATAAGCGAGTTTTTGTGTTTGTTCTATTGAAAGATTTGTGAGTGCCTGAATATCTTCTAATGTATTTACCCATTTTTCTCCAGCTTCATTTAGCGAAGTAAATGCACGAATAGGCATATAAATAAGTGTCGCAGCAGCACCCCAAAGCAACATTTTGGAAGTAGCATGAACTATGTCAGAAGCCATTGCTTTGAATCCACCAGCCATCCTGACAAGATTATGTTCTTGTCTTTTCATTACTTCGGCAGAAGTGTTAAGACCAAGATTCATTCCATCAATAATTTTTTTGCTTTGAGCAATGCCCTCATTGAGAGGAAGATACCCTTTTGAGACAAGATTTTTTATAGAAGCGAGATTAGACATTGCTCCTTTATCAAGCGCACCAAAAACATTAGCACCAGACGAAGACGAACTGGATGCAGTTATGCTATTAGTTACTTTCTTAAAATCATTTTTAAGTTGTGTATCGTCTATTCTTAGTTTGACAAAAAAATCTTCGCTGAATACCATTTCTATACTCCGTTCCAGTCTTTAGCTATTAATTTAAGAGCATCTTTTTTAATATACATTTCCCAAAATTTTGTAATTATTTGAGTGCCTTTTCCCATAAAATTTCTTGGTGTTACTGTGTGTTTTTTTCCTTGCATACCATATTCCATTGCATACCAAAACCCATAATCAAATAATGACTTGGGCTGGAATACCCCCCCAGGGTATGCCATACCATGATTTGGATTTGGTCTTACCATATTCCTCGCCCATTTTTCGGGTTGATTTGCATGAGGACCACCAATATAAATAAAATCACCGAAACCATCAGTGGCTTCATTCAATCTTGATATGTTTCCATATCCTACAATATATCCTTCAACTGCATTATACTTTCTGTCTTTTGTACTATCAAAAACCAGTGCGCCTTTAATCGCACCAGCTTTGGGTTTGTAATTTGGATTATTTTCAAAAATCCATTTCCACATACGAGTATCGTATTCACCTTCATTAAATTCAGGAGCAGCACCCGCAGCAGTATCTAAAGCCATTTGAACAGCGTTTGTTGCTTTATCGGCTAAACGAACTTTTATACTATCTTTTAGTAATTGAAAGCGTTTAGCCCATTGTGGTGTTGCTACTAATTCAAAATGTGTCGTCATTTTTTCTTACTTTTACGTTTCTTTTCCTGCTCTTTTTGCTTCTTTATCTTCTCTATAAGTGCGTTGAACTGAACGGGATTCCATTTAACATCTTCATCAAGCTCATCAATATCATTATACGACATTTGTTCAGAAACATATTCGGCGTACCTATACCAATACGCCATGTGGACGAAAAAAGCATCGATTTCGCCGTCGGGAATCCAATCGTTGCCAAAGAACAGTTCTTGAAGTCCAATCCCATATCTTTGTGCATACAATTCAGCCTGTCTAACATAACCAGACTCCCTTACGAGTTTTTTGCGTCAGCTTCTTCCATACCCTCACGAAATTCTCTCCACTTGTCTATGAGCATGGTCATATCGTTCTCTGTTATCGAATCCTCAACATCATCTGCATTTTTAAATACTTTTTTACTGGTATCGTCCTGATATCTAATGCACTCGCTAAATACATAAAGCAAAGTTTTTGTTATTGCTTTAGTCATAGTATATAAATCTGTGCGCCTGTCTGCTATTTCTGCTACGAGCTTAATAACATCTTTACCAGCGAGTTTTTCTTTTTCTGATTCCTTTATTTTATCAACTTTCATTTTGATTGCTTGTTTAAATTCATCATCAGTTTTTCCATCAGCAATAACAGAAGAACGAGCTATTTCTACATATTTATTTTCGTTCTCAGCTATATATGTAGCTATGATATCTTCTTGTGGTAGAACCAAAATAGCATCATAAAACATCTTGTTTATCTTGGTTCTTTCTTCTGGAAGTATCTTCTCTACTTCTTTTTGGTATGTTTCTTTTTCATTAGTCTCCACCCTAATGCTCTTTGGAATAAAGCATATCTTTGTTACGGCTGCTTTTCCTTCGGCATCATACTTGCCATTGAGCATGATTTCAAAATTGAACTTTTCGGCTTTCTTAAACATTTTCTTCTCCTTTTCCTATTTCCAGGATTTCCAACACGAAATTTCTTCTTTCATTTGTGTTTCGGTCAGCAAATCCAATCCTTTTTCTTTCCATATACTTTCAACTTTAGCGATTACTTCGTTTGTGTATTTATCTGTCTCCTCGCAAATTTTGGTTCTCAAATCTTCACTCAAATCTTCTATTATGGCTACTCGTTTTTTAAGTAGGTCTGTATTTTCTCTAAAACAGCCTGTAAGAAAATCTAATCTTTTTGTATTGTTTATTTGAAGGAAACCTGTAATAACTCTGTTTTTCTGTCTGCGGGTTATCATCAAGAACGCTTGTTTTATTCTATTCCTTTTTTCCGCATTACCTATGTTTATATTACAAAGGTCGAGCAAAAGCTCCGTTATGTCGAACATGTTTCTATATACAATCGAGTCTAAAAGTGATTCTTTCATATAAATAATCCTTTCCTGTCCTTTTCCGTGTCCAACCTGTTCCTAAAGAGGGGTCAATAGGGGCTGATTAAAAGCTCAGCCCCAAGAAGCTATATCATCAAAGATTACGGTCGATGTCCATGGTTCCGTATTTATTTATCCAGTTGAAATTCCTAGTCGTGTCAGCACTAACGCTTATACTCTGGTCAAATCCAGTTACTACTATCGTAGGTATGGTGTACTTTACAACAGTCGTTGTATTATCGGCAGGACTTTTTACATTGGCAACAAGCTGGAGATTTACTCCGCTCATGTTCGTGTAATCGCCTGTTTCTTTTACATAGTATTCAACGCCACCGTCGGTCGTAGAACCTTTAGAAAGCAGTCTTATAAGTGCTAGGTCTTCATCGCTCGCCGAAACAGAACCAGTTATGTCTGGAGTTTTTCCAAGAGAATATTTAACATCAGTCTGACCCAGATACGGTTTTCTTTCTCTCTTAAACGCCGTACTTATTGAAAGTGCAGTTGCCCTGTCATAAGCATTGGCTCCTATTGATACAGGGATATAATCACCTGGTACTGAAATAGGATTATCAAGAAATGTTTCATTGAATGTTTCTGTGGCTGAACCCGACTTCATAGAAAAGAATGTAAGTTCAATCCTGTCACCAACAGCAAGAGCATCGAAATCAAGTTTCTTTGTAGGAGCATCTACTTTTACAGTTGCAGCAGCAGTTGCCTGAAGCCCAGACTGCTCGGTATAAACCGTATCAACATTAGCACTTGAAGTCTTTGTTATTCTCGTAAAATATTTTCCTGCATAAGGAGAACCTGTTTTGTGAACTTGTGGAGTTACAATACCAGACTCACTAGGAAATATATTATCAAATGTTATCTGTTTCGCAGCAGCCATTGCAGTTCCGACTACAACCTGTCTCTTTAGAAGATATCCGTCATATTGCTGGAATATCTCGGTCTCAAAATCAACAGCTTCAGTCGCATCACCGTCAGCAGTAAAGCTCTGATTTAGATTCATAGCAGCCATATCGGGAAGATAGAAAGTTTTGTGTATGTTTCCAATACCGTCTTTCACAACTACCCGCATGTCAACGCTTGCAAGTTTAAAATCAACTTCTGCGTCCCAATGGTTTATCGTAGCCACTCCGAATTTAGCCGTATCTCCTGCTCTCAGAAGTCCAGACAAATCAGTTATAGCGACTTCAATTCCATTATCAAGAACTCCGACGCTACTTTGTTTTGCGTCAGTGCCAGCACCTACGATAAGAGATGCAATTTTAACTGCACCACCAGAAACAGCAATACTTACTTTGTCCTGTGCTATCGCCCTAATTTCATATACTCCAGAATTAAGAATAGGAGCAACTACTTTAGCATATACTTTTGACGTACCAGAAAGCGTTGTTCCATTCAGGTCTGCGGGTGTTATATTCACCCATCCCATTTTATCGCTTAAAAGCTGTGGCATTGTTGCATCAACTAAAAGAGAATTAAGTGGTACAGCGACTATGGGCTGTTTAAGGCTCGTTCCTCTGTGACTTACATCTCCTATTTGGTCTTTGACTTCATTCGGTCTTGTTGGATTAATACCAACGCTCTGCAAAGCCTCTATATTTACAAACCTACCAAATTTTGTTGCAGCATAAACTTGGTATCTATCGGAAGGAAGCGTGATTGAGTCAGTGTATGTCAGATTCGCCATTTAATTTCTCCTTTGTTATCTCTTGTATGCCATTTTTACAAAAACGTCAGCAACCCATCGGTGTCTATCGACTACACTCAAAGATGTTGCTTCCAGTTTTTTGATACTTGCCTTTGTTTCCATCCTGCCTTTTACTACTGCACCCTCCTTAAACGGTATTGCATATTTGTCGCTTAAATTTTTCATTATAAGTGACATAAGTTTGACTCTCATTTCTTCGTCATGTCTTTCGTCATTTGGTTTGGTCCCTCCACAAAATCCATAAATCCTTATTGTTGACATATATTTCTTTGTATTGCCCAGACCAAAATCAGTGTCTTGGTCAGTTCCTATATGGTCAAAAATAATGATTGGTAATAAATTTTCAAAATCTTTTGTGTATTTTGGAAAGTTATAATCATATGTCAAATTATAAGTGACATTATTAATAGTTATTGTAGTACCAACACCAGATTTGGTATAGTCTATCAAAGAACTTGTCATGTTCTTTATATAATCTTCTTCTGTAATTGAATTTACCATATATTACTCATAAACAATTGTTAGGTCTTGATTGGCTAACGATTCAATCATAAGTCCATTAAAAAACGGGCAATCAAATAATAAATTATAAGGCTGGGTATTATTAGCAGAATTCACTCTCGCTATAACATTTGAAAAGAAACCACTCAGATTGTCATAAACTGATATGTCTCCAGTGGCGGGATTATTTATCACAATTTGATGCAAACTTCCCTGAGAATTTTTACATTGAGTATAAGCTGCTCCTGATATGTGCTTATATGTGGGAAGCGTTTTCAACTGCCCCAATCTATATATAGTAGATACTCTTGCCATAATAGTATTATTACTATTAATATCAGTATTAATTGTTTCCATCCGTACTGGAAGATTTGTCGTATTAGACCACGTTGTAGTTAAAAATGAAGCGGTGTGTTTTAAAACTCCGCCAATAACAAAATATACTTTGGCATTTGTCCAATATATTTCATAAGAATTAACATCAGACACCGTAGGAATTGTTTGATTATTGTTCCAAGAAGACGAAGCTACGGGAGATTCTACCCCTCCTTTTAAAGTGCAAACAGCGAGTTCTGTTCCTGATAATTTAAAATATGCTCCATCTGTCCCATCATATGCTCCCCATTTACGCACGTTATTAACCACACCAGTATTACCTAATTGTATCTGCGCCCGATACCTATTTGCGGAACCTCCAATATATCTTGCTGTTCTAAATGATTGAAGAACCGCAGTTCCTCCCGTTATTGTAGTGTTGTTATTTAAAATTATCTGATTATTTGCTTGTGTAGCAGTTCCGCTATATGTTAGTGTTGCAGTCCAAAAATTTGAATCAATAGATGTTCCAACAAATGTAGCACCAACTAAACGAACAGGTTCTACTGTTCTTAATTCATCCATAGGAGTACATTCAACATTCCATCCGTAGTTATCAATTAGTTTTACTTGGTCGTTTGTTGATACAAATTCTGCACTCATAAAGTTGCCCTACACATCCTAATAAATTTTCTTAGTATATTTCCAGACTTATTTACTGTCGGTGTTACTGGACCTGAACCTTCCTCATCCGTCATAGTTAAGTCCTTCAGTACGGGGGTGAACCGCCCGCTTGAGGCGTCGCTCATTGTACACTCGATCTGTATGTAGCGGTCTTTTGTTGTGAAGTCTGTCCCGCTTGTGACGGTTTCATAAGTTGCAGAGCTTAGTCCTCCTGAAGTTGCAGCACATCTGACTTTCATAACTAAACCAGTTGAGTTGGCGGTTACTGCTGTCCAGTCCAGCTTCTTCCACTGATTGCCTGAACCCGCATCAAATATGGCATCGTCGTAAGTTGAAGTCCATGTTGCGTCCGTCGTTTCCCACGGTGTCGGTGTGTTCCAATGCTTCGTCCATAATACTTTAACGGTTACAGGATTCCCGCCATTTTCTAACATCAACTTACGGGAGTCAGAACTGGATGTGTAGGTGTCAATTCCTGTGAGAATTTCTTCGCCATCAATTACCATTACATCTGCATCAGCACCATCAGCATTGTAATACCCTCTTATATGGTATCTAGATGTGTCTATTGGGTATGTTGTATCATACTTTACAGCATCGCCTACTGGAGGACTGTAATTATATAAGTCTTCATATGTCCCATCTGAATGCCAGTTGTAGGCTCGTCTGCGAGTTCCGTCCCCTCCATACAAGGTGAAACCGTTCCACTGAGCTGCGGTTGTCCCATACGAATCGAACTTGATTAAATTCAATACAGTATGGGTAACATCGGCATCCAAAAAGGATGTCTTGCTAATATTCACAACACCTGTCGGATTAGTAAGGGTAAGCTCGGTTCCATCAGATGTCGCCGTTGCCGTCCCATTAGCAGAAACAGTCCAATCGGTTAAATTACTCCATGCTTTCTCCGTGGTAGACGCTTCAAAAGCCAAAACCATCCAGCCATCCGCCCCACTATTTGTGGTGATATTGGTATGCTGAAGATTTACTAATGCGCCTTTACTCCAATCATATGTTTTACTATGCCCTATTGTTACTGTTGCCATTATTTGTCCTTCCGCACAGCATCAGCAGTAAAGTTGGTTGCACTAAACCCTGGTAACTTCACATCAGAGTAAGTTTTAATATCAGTAATCTTCTCACAAGTTTTTGCATCCTCTATCACAGGTTCTTTCTCGGCAGTTATCTGAACAACCGCCACGCCGTCACCGTAAGATATCCTGACCTCTGCCCCTTCTTGGTTGTACTTTTTAAGAAATCGCACAACGGGGTCATCTTCTCCGCCCGTCATTGTTGTCGGAACTTTATAATAGAATTCTGACATATTAAATTCTTTCTATTATTTTCATCGAAGAAAGCGTTGCTGTTCCTGTTCCACCACTAATACTTTCACAATAAACTTGCATGAAATAAGACATTCCAGATACAAGACCTATTTGGTCAGTAAGAACGTTTTCTGTTCCTGGTGTATATGAAACTCCGTCTGTATAAGGAAATATTCTTATCCCATCTTTATCTAATATTTTAACTTTGTTAGAACCCATAGTTGCTGAAGCGTCTGAAATAGTAAAAGCATTTATTGTCATATCTGCATTTGCAAGACCAGAATAAAGCCCTACAAATATACCAGAACCATAATTGGCTGCCGATGCTGTCTTAGTTTTAAAATATGTTCCTTTAGTAAGAACCAATGGTGTTTCTATTGCTGGAATTGCGGAAACAAGACCAGATATCAAATCCAAAGAGGACTGAACTGCTGCATTATCTGTCGGTAATATCCCTATCATTCCCGAAAGGTTTTCATAATTAGTTGTAGCTGCTGATTCTGTCGCTGGGTCTGTTGAAACATATTGAACAAAATCATATATATCCGTTAAATCATTTGGCAATAATCCGACAATTCCAGACAAATCATCAAGAGAAGACTGAGAAGATAGTGAACTTAAATCAGTAGGAATAATTCCTAATAGTCCAGAAACAATACCAACACTATTTTCAAGAGCTAATGCAGAAATGTCTCCTGGTAAAATACCAATCAATCCAGACAGAACATCTATCTTCGTGTCAATTGTCGGAAGCAATGAACCACTAGGTAAGAACCTATCATCCCATGTTCCTTCTGGGTCTAAAGTTACTGCAATTGTTTGTCCCGACAAATCTAAAGTAACACTAAATTCAGTAGGAAGAATTCCTAACATACCACTTAAATAATTAAAATTTTGTAAAATATCGCTTTTTATATTAGGAACCATAAATCCCGACATCGTAGAAACATCTGCCAAATTTATGCTATTCAAATCCCCAGGAAGAATTCCAATCATTCCTGAAATTAAATCAACAGATGTTTGTGTTGCCCTTGAAGAAATAGACGCATTTAACAAACTTCCTGAAGGTTCAAATCCGTCTTGCCAAATCTGCCCCAATACAACCGCATCTATTTTGTCAGTTATTGATTTAGTGTTCGCACCCATTTGAGTTTGGAGAGTTGATAATTTACCGCTTATAAAAGGAACAGTTGCTGCTAACATACTTCCAGAAACCTCAAAGCCATCAGCCCAAACTGCTCCAGCAAGAGTGACATCTATTGCTAAATCAATATTTTGAATACCTGAATTTATAATATCAAGTTTGGCAAAAACCGAATTTGTCCAAATTCTTTCTATCCCAGATGCTAATACCTCGGTATCTCCAGGCAATCCTAGCTTCTTCGTAACATTGTAATAACTATTAAATGAACTTATATCTTGAAATGCTGTCATTTTGGTTCCCCTTTATTTTTCTTGCCTTCGGCTATATTTTTAATTTGAGATACAAATTCAGCTCGTACGAATAAGGAAGCTCTCGAATTCCTAATACTTGATAAGCATCGCCACTAACAAAATTGTTTGTCCCACTTACATATACTGGTATCAAGCCCCCACTAAATGTAACATTCTTCCAAACTTCATTACAATTTTGAAAAGAATTTTTATAATTAAAAAGCGTTAGAAACTGTGCATCAGTACCTTGAAATCTTCCGCCTTCAACATACTGGTAATTTTTTCCTGCCGTATCAAAAAACTCACCACTTATGACTTCATCAACAATACTATCTGACGCATAATTTGTGTCCCAAATGTCAGCATTAAATCCAGAAACCAACCCGCCCCTTGTTTTGGTTCTAAGTACGACATAGCTTGTATTTAAAGAATAATTTCTAATATCATCCTTTATTCCTTTTATATAATTCCATTGAGTAGCAGAAAGCGGTAACTGGCTCATTATGTCTCCAAAATATTTAAACTTATACTATCATCTTCATTTGAAGTGCTTGATTGCCAACTAGGTTTACCAACAGGGTCAACTTTGTCCATCATTAATGACCTAATGAGTTTTTCTAGTTTTTGTTCTTCTTTATTTATCCCGACACTAATGTTTTGAGACAACCCGGTTGTATCAATTTTTTTAACGGGGTCAGAATAAGAAATGCCACCATTAAGACTTGAAGAAAATAAATTACTATTCATGATACAAATTTTGGTCTGTAAATCAAGAATAGATTGTTCGGCATATGATGGAGCAGGATTAATAACACCGCCACTTATTTCAAATTCTTGACATGTGTATTTTGTACTAAGTTCTAAAATAGCATCTCCTACATATCCATATAAACTCGCATCAGAATAAGTAACAGCAGCAGGGTCGTTTATCGCCCTTCTTACTCCAGACAATTCACATGATGTTATTTTTTCCATTTTTTTCCTCTTTTATGGGGGGTCTCAGTTTTACCCTTCGCCCCCATAAGAGAGTGTAGGGGTTACCTACACGCTCACTGCTCTATATACCCGTTATTTTTGTGATGCGTTTAGGGTTCGTGATTACGCATTTCGCTTGTCTTTTACCAGTAAGCAGAATAAGCTGGTTCTTTTTGTCTTCTATCGAATCGCCAACATAAGGTTCAAACTCATAGAGTTTTCCTACCATGTTTGCGGGAAGAAGAATTCCAGAATGTTGCAGAAGCGGGGTCAGAGTACCAGCAGCATTGTACCTTGCCAGCATCGGCATAAGTCTAATACCATTGGCTATATCAGTGATAAACAGGTCTTTACCTGAATTAACATTTTTGATATACTGAGAAGTTGCCCTTATCTGGTCAGTCATAATCAGTCGATTATAGTCCTGAACATACAGAAGCAGAGAATCTGGGTCCATTGCTTCCTCAAGCTGAATCTTTTCAGAAGCAGCTATGATATCATCGAGAGGTTTTGCAGCAGATTTATTTACCCATGAGCCAGTCGCAGCCTGAATCTGAACACTTGTGGTATTCTGAAGTGCGGTAAGAATGTCATTCTCAACACCAAGCTGTATTTTGGAAGCTATACGATTTACAAGCTCTCCAATTTTGTCAACCCAACCATATGAACGCTGTCTGAGATAGTCGGCAGTAAGCTCAGCACCCTCGTAATACTTTACAGTAGAACCGTATGCTTTCGTAAACTCTGCCTGTACCAGTGTAGGTCCGCCTTTTTCGCCCTTTTCAGTAGGAATACCGAACTGTGCGTAATCGACTTCTACATGATAACCGAAATCCTGAGTAGGAACAGATTCAATGGGCATAATAGTTTCAGCAACCATTTTACCCTGTGCAATCCTTGTAATCAATCCTGTTAGATATTCGGGCTGTAACGCCGTATTATCTAAATAAGATGATAAATCAATAACTTGAGCCATTAGAATTCACCTTCCCTTCTTATATAATTTCCATCTGTCCATACAGACCAGATGCCGTAACTTCAATCATTTTTCCGCAAGCAGTAGCTCCGCCAGTTTTGTGCCTAGTCACAGAAAATATTTCTACTGTTCCATTAACACCAGCGCAAACATCTACACCAGCACTAACAGCTTCCGCACACTGAACTGTAACTCTGCCGTCTCTAATAACCGTAACAACTTCCCCTGAATTGTAATAGTTTCCTACCCAACCAAGCGGAACATCATTAATAGTTGCGAGACACAGACTGTCACCTGACATAGCAACCGCAAGACCGCCAGACAAAGCAACCCCCGTCCTCAAATCATTTATGATTCTATCATTGGAACCAGCTCTCGTCTGAAAAACCGTACTATAAACCATTTAATTTCCCCTCCCTTCTATTTTGCCCACTTACCATATGTTTTCTGTAAATCTTCGGGTGTTACTTCACCCAATGTTTTGCTGGCAAACGAAGGAATTACAGGTCCCATTGATGTAAGCATTTCATTATCTTTTGTTTTTGTCTTTATCTTACCAAGTTTGAAAATATCATATTCTTCATCTGACATTTTCTCCAGCATTGTTAAGATTTTGGTTTTATCTTCTTCTTTCTTAACCGTGTCCATAAACTCTTTAAGCTCGGTAGTCCTAACAACTGCTTTATCTTTTCGAGCTTTATCTTCGGCAATTTGAGTTTCGTCATTTCTTTTTTTTGTCTCCTCATCAACTTGTTTAGTTATTTTATCCAATGCTTCTTGCGCTTCATTGGCTTTTTTCTCTATTTCTTTTATTTTTATTTCTGCTTCGGCAGTAGCCTTTTCAGCAGCCTTGTCAGCGATATCTTTCTTTTCCGCTTCCAATTTCGCTTTATCCACCTCAGCCATCTTCGCTTTAAGTTCTGCGTTTTCCCTAGCAACTGTCTCATCAACTACCTTTATAATCCCTGTCTTAACCTCTACTTCTCCCATTGACCTAACCTCCTGTACCTGTTTATTTGCAACAAGAACTTTTGATTCAGGATAAGCTGCTGCTTCCTTATCCAAAATTGCCAAACCAACCCATTCCCAATCTGTAATCGTTTCGGTATTGTTTGCTTCATCAAGAATACCGTCTCTTGCTATTATTTCCCAGGAATTTCCCAGTTTTGCTCTATTAGCTTGTATGAGTTCGGTAGCTCTTTTTTGTGTTACTGGATGAAGCAAAGCATAACAAACAACATTATCGCCTATCATCTCCGCTTCTAATATATGTCCCACTTCTGGTCTATTCTGTTCGTCTCCGTCATGATGTAAAGACGGAAGACCTGCTTCGTCAAATGCAAAATGAATAGGCATATCTTTTAAAGATTTCGCTTTATCTTTTGCAGTAGAAGCGTCTAAAATTCTTTTAGTTCCTCCATCATGTGATTCTATACCTACAGGAAAACTAAGTTTTATAACTCTTGCATTTTCTCTACCAGCGAGATAAGGAAATCTTGCATTAACTTCATCACGACCCAATTCTTTGATTAGTTGAAATGAGGTATTAGATATTTTTTCGTTTGAATATGTAATCTGTTTCATATTTTATGTCCTACTTGTTTGTACTGCCCCTCCACTAATATATAAATAAACATTTACTCCATCAGCGTCCCTTAATGGACCGAATTTTCCTAAAGATAACCCAGACACGCCAACAGTCAAAAAATCTGTTTTTCTTGCAAGAACGCTTCCATCTGCCAAATAAACACCAGACAATGAACTGAGAGCTATTGCGTTCTGTTTCGTCGCCCAATCTGCTACGACAATTTTTGATGAACCAATAGTAGCATTGAGTATCATGCTTCCACTTAAACTATTCGTTGTTATATCAGGTTCGTAACCCAGCAGACCAGAAGCGAGTTCATCAACAACAACTTCTATATTGTCTTCCAGTTGGTCAATCATGGCTTTTGGTGAAGCCTGTGCAACCCAATTAGCTAAAAAATTCTTCGGATATCCTGGCATTGTTATCTCCCTACTGTTTTATTTCTTCTGACTGCATTTCGTCTGTTTTTTCTTTTTTCGTGGGGCGTCCTGGTTCCGAATCTTCAGAAAATTCTTCTTTCATAGAACCATTTTTGTCTTTTGCGATTTGAACAAGAGATGTTGGCGGACTCCAAACATTCTCTCCGTTCGTCATATTATCACCAAGCTGTTTTTCTTTCCTGGCTTTAATCTGTGTCGGGTCCAAATCAATAGATTCAAGAAGGGTATAAATATCTACTGCTCCCATTTTAAATAAATCAGCTAGAGATTTCTGTGTTGCAGTATCGATATAGGGGGGATTCATTACTATATTAGACGGTTTTTTTATCTTCGGATTCTTTTTATCTATTTCTTTGCATAACCATTTAATATATCCGATAACTATTTTTTGCAAGTCTTCGAGATATTTCTCATATTTAGTCAAATTAAGTTGTGCATGAGGAGCAGACCCCACTTTAGAGTCTGGGTCTTGCATGATACCAAAAGCTCCCATTATTTCCATAAGAGAGGGTATATACTTTGCCTGATTTAGAACTAACTCCAAGTCTGGTATTTTATCTTCAATTGACACTGTATAATCAGTAGTGAATATTTGTGTGCCTTCGCCTTCTTGCCACATTTCTGAATAAAGTGTGAGTGTTCCTTTTTTAGTCACATTTCCGTCTTTATCAACGATGTCTGGTTTCGGAGGATTGTCCTTATCGCCAACTTTGACATGTATAATCCTACTGATTACTCTCTGAAGTAAGGACATATCCGCTTCTTGGAGCTTGTGCTTCATTGCAATAGGAGCAAACAACGCTTTAAGAGGAGGAATAGGATAATATGTCGTGTCTTGTGCTGACCATTTATACTTTAGGGCAAAGGCGTTGGGCTTCTTAACACAAAGTATTGTGTTTTTTGTTTGTGCTTTATCGTGCCATACTTCATTAAGAACTTTTCCGCCATAAGGGGAATTTCCTGGGACCATTTCGACATATTTTACTAAATATGATTGGTCTGCATTTGCTGTTTCTTTCTTGAAATCATCTGAAGTAATATTTAAACCAAGCCATACTTCTTCATAACCAAATTTAAGAGGACTTGATTTTAATTTAACTGCAAGGGTAGGATGAACATTGAGTTTCATTGGAAGCGTATATATTTCGCCATTGATATCAATGTCTTGCCATTCAAAATCAGGAACAGCCATTCCTGTTTTAAGTAAAGAAAGTAATATCCATTCAGCAACAGTATTAATACCAGGAATTACATTAGGGACATCTTCGTTTATTCGTTTTGCCCATTCCTCATATACTTCTTTGGTTTTCTCATCATCAGTAGATGAAAACATTACTTTTGTGTTTGCACAGTAAGTGCTTTCATCTATTAGTTTTTTAATAACAGCGTCGGATTCGTATATTTTGAGAGATTTTATTACATCTCCCCAATATCCTTGCTGCATGAGCTTTTCGACTTTGCCTTGTGAAGATAGCGTGGGGTCATTTGAAGTAAATAGATTACCTATGGAGCTTCGGAAAGCATCCATTTGTTTATCATATTGAGAATTTGTTTTACGAACGAAGCCTGGACCATTTTGTTTCAAGTTATTTGTTTTAGTCATTGCTTCTCATATTATGCCCACATAAAGCCAAATTTATTTACAATTTTTGGCGTCCTTACGCTATTTTATTAATTATTATATTTTCAGAAACCTGAGAAAGAGGTATTACATTACGACCATTCCATGTATCATCCCTTTCTGAACGCTCTAATACTGGTGGCAAAATCATTTTATCTATTATAATTTTTAAGTGTTCTTTTGTTGTTTTTTTATTCTCTTGAAGAACTTCTTTTTCCATTTGTTTAATAAGTTCGGGGTGTTCTTTTCTATATGTTTCAATCAATTCCTTGTCATAGTCTGGTCTCCAGTCACTTTTTGGTCTCATTTTATCCTATCTTTCTTTGCTCCGCATTTACCGCAAACCCAATCATTCTTTGTCCCTTTTACTTTTTTATTCTTTGTCATACACCAGCACTTTTTACACAACGAAATCATTTCATTCTCCTGATATTTGGTCCTGGGATATCTCTTGCTTCTGCTTCCTGTGGTAGCAGTCCTTCTTGCTCTATTGTCCATCTAGCCATAACAGCCATTCTAGCAGCATCTACTAAATGTTCGTTCTTATCGTTCATATATGTCATTCCGCCTATTCTTTGCCTATTAGACTGCCATGTTTCTGCCTGAAATGACTCCATTATCTCTTTTACGCCAGGAAGCTCTATAAGATTTTGTCTGAACAACTCTTGAAGTAGTATTGTCGCTTTCATCTTAACAGGTTGTTTTAGTTCTTCGTCTTTTTGCTTCTGCTTGTTAAATAATTTATCGACAACTACCATTGAGTTCATGATAAATGGTTTGCATATATTCTTATATCGTTCTACTTTGGCTGGGTCCGAAATTACTTTGCCTTCAGTAAGGTTTCTATATAAATCAGAACCCACTGTTTGAGCATCAATACCTAATCCATTTACATTAAAATAAGATGCTATATAATCAACTATTTCAGACTGAATAACAGTACCTATGTTGTATAATGACAATTTATAAACAAGAATCCAACCCAACTTATCTCCCCTAATTTTAAGACCCCAAACTTCAATTTCAGAAGGAGAATTATTTGAATTTCCTCCCACATCAACTCCCAAAATATATTCGCAAAATTTTCCATCTAACGCAGGAAGAACCAATTTAGATAGAAGTTCGTTTGTAGTCATGTCATGGAATATCTGGTTTGAATATAGATGTTTGTTTTTTTGAAACATCATTGATGCTTCCCAAATCTTGTTCATCGGAAACACATTAAAGGCTCTCTCACCCCATCTGCCCTCAACAAGCGTCTTCCATCCCTGTGTTTCTTTGCCACCAGTCTGCTCTTGCATCATCTTATCCATATCATCTGACCAGTTTGGTCCCTCATACATTGCATAGCGTAGATAAACAAACATAGGGTCTGCTACGCCATACCATAAAGCGGTTGTTCGTATGTTGTTTGAAACTCCCGCTATTAAATATTCAAAACCTTGTGTCGAACCTGGGGTCAACTGCTGTAAATATTCTTTTGGGATATTCTGTGATTCGTCAACTACATTTTTTTGGCAATTATGGCAAAGAATTCCATTAATGAAATAGTTATGATTTGTCTCAACTTCTATATCATAAACTGGCTTATCATATTTTATTCGATTTAATGATTTTATTCCAACATAAACAATTCTGCTAAGTTTATATCGCATACATGTTGGTATATACGGACCAATGAGTTTCAAAAATTTATCAATATCTTTTAAATAGATAAAAAACAAATTTTTTCTTTTATCTTCCATTACTGCATTATCTATATCCCATTTATCTTTGAAATATTCAGAAATTAAATCATTTTCTTCCTTTGAAAATCCGTGAGTGGCTAACCTCAAAGAATCTCCAGATAGGCTCCCATCATCCATATACCATACAGCAATAGAAAGCGGGGTAAGTTTATTAAGATATTTCTGTGTTACCGTCTTTTTACCGCCGATTATCAGTTCATCATGATATTTATTAAACTTCTCTGAGCATCGACTCTGCACCGAAAATACATGAGACTTGTATTCTGTAATGCTATTATACTCACTATAACCCACATCAGAAAACATGTTTTTCTGTAAATCCAAATATTCTTTTTGTTTAGAACAATGACACACTTTAATTCTTGCATTATGCGTCGATTTGTGACGAGAAATGCTTCCGTCTCCTAAGAGCAAGCCTCTTATATATTCATCTGTTCTTTTGTTGTCATTCCACCATTCGACTACTTTACAATTAAATGAAATATTTTTGTATAGTTTGTCGTTAATATAAAGATATTTTGCAGGAATAAAAGTCTTGCTTGTTCTTGCAGTTTGAAACATGTGTTCATTCGTACAAACAATTTTTTCGTTATTATCTAAAACAATTTCAATTACTTCTTCAGAAACGTCTTTATGATTCTTGAATTTAAACCAATTAACAATATTACTTGCCTCAATTTTACCTAAATGATGCGAATATGATACAACCCTCTTAGAAACTTTATTCTCAACAACATCCTTTATCTTCATCTTGGTTCCGTCATAAAACAACACTTCTTGGTCCCCATCAAGACAGTGTAAAGCGATTGCTGATTTTTCTCCTGTATAATCATGTCCCATTATCCTGAACTCAATCATGTGACCAGTATGGAACTGCATGTATCTATTTTTAACATACCAATCTTTGAAGAAAAGTTTAAGTAGAGGATATGTCTGGGTTTTTCTCACAAGATTTTCTGCTACCTCAATCATGTGCTTTTCCGAAGGAACAATAAATCCTGTCTTCTGGTCAACTCTTGTTAAAGCGTCTTGGAGCGTTTCGTTCTCTAGCAATGTTGTTTTTTGGCAATTACGAGAAGAAGCCAAGCACCTATGATTTTTTATAAGACGAGAATATGAGTAATCAAGAAACGGCTGCATAAGCTCATATGGCTTGCCGTCTTTTGTATGTTCCTGCGAATTAAAGAACTCGAAGAAAGAAGCGGGGTCATAAAAACACGACAACAGATAAAGGAAATCGGCGTCAATTTTCGTTTTATATTTTGCCAATGTTATTCCTGATTATCTGCATCTGTGACATTTTCAATCAATCTCCTGATTTCTTCGCTATATTGCTCTGGGTTCCCAAATGCTTCAATATGTTTTCTATACTGATTAATAAGTGTTTGTGAGTCTGTGTGTTGTACTGCCAGGTCTTCCAGTTTTTTTATTGACCACTGTTCAAATGTGGGAAGAAAGCTCTTAACGATTATCCTCTCATTACACTTAGTGCATACTGCCATTCCTCTAAAAACGTGTTGATGCTCCGCTCTGTATTTTGCGAATTCTTTCATAAGCTGGGGGAACATTACTTCGGCAGAACCTTTTCTCTTTTGAATTTTGTCTCTAGTTATTCCTATCTTCTTCTGAATTCCTTCTATCTGATTTGTGGAATAATTAAGTGATTCGTGGAGTTTCTTTCTTTCTGCTTCATCTTTGACATTGACAAGAGATTTTCCTATCCTATATGTTTCTAAACGATAGAGAAGAAGTGCTGATATATCATTATATGGGTCAGGAACATCGAACTCGATTTCGTTGTAGTCTTTTGCCCACCCCTCTAACAAACTCCGTTCTTCTTTATTCTTGACATGAAGTATTACTTTAGAATCATACAAAAGAACCTCTGTACTTGGATTAGCACACTTTTCACAAATCCCTCCCACCCAATCTCTCTTAGCAAGCAGCTTATGACAAATCGTACATAAATGTTGATTACCCAACTTTTTCTCCTAGTAGTTTATTATATAAATCGTAATATTCTTTCGACATATTTCTTGCATCAAAATTTTGTATGTGGGATAACCCATTTTCTCCCATCTGAAGTCTCAATTCTTTATTTTCGATTAGATTGGATGTTTTTTCAACCAAACCATTTATATCATCAACATCAACTAAAAATCCATTAATTCCGTCTAAAACTATTTCTGGATTGGCAAAACAATTATATGTCACTACTGGCAAACCAAATGCAACCATCTCTGCCGTTGATATACCAAATCCCTCGCTCCATGTCGGAGCTAAGCCTATATCCCAACCATTCATAAAAGAAGTTTCTCTGGTTTCTGGATAGAAGAAAAGATTTCCGAGTCCAAGCTGCTTTGCAAATAATACACATTTGTCTCTATAAATTTTTGTGCTATCGTCTCCGACCAAATGAAACTCCAAATTATATTTTGTGTTTTTATATTTTTCTGTCAGATAATATGCAGCCAAAATAAAATCAAGAACCTTTTTATCTTTAGCCATTCTGCATGTTTTTCCAATTACTATTTTATTTGTTTCTTTAGGTTTCCCTATTTCTTCTCTTTTACACTTATCAAAATCAACGCCATTTAATATCTCAACTGTTCTACTAAAGTTCTGTCTCAAAAATGTATCATTACTAACCGAAACTAGAGCATCTAATTTATCTTCGGTTGCATTGTTCGTTCCTGGAGAATGAATTGTCTCAACTCGAATAGGTTTCGGAACTATTAAATTAGCCAAATGATTTCCATATGTGAGCAAACCAGAAGTGTGCGTATGAATTATATCTGGTTTTATTATATTTATTAAATTGTATATTTTTGTGAAATTTCCAATAAAAACAGTTGCTCCATAATCTCTCATTTCTTTTGCCATACGACCGTCTTGAGGGGACGCAACAATAACTTCATATCCTTCGTCTTTGTATTTTATAAGATTTTTTATAACTTCCTCAATGCCTCCAACCCATAGCTGATTGTTCATATGAAATACTATTTTGAAATCTCTGTGAACAAAATTATATTTAGCAAGAAACTTCTGTCTATTTATTTCGGTAAGTTTTTCTTTGGTAATGTTTTGCTGCGGTCCGTTATTATTTAAATGAGCAACAGGAATGTCTATTGCAACACAACCATATCCCATAAGTTGCAAACGAGTGCAAAATTCTACATCTTCAAATACTCCAGGCGCAAAAGACTCATCGAGATATCCAATTCTATCCAAGATGCTTCTTTTCGTCATAAAATAACACATCGTAACAAAATCAACGTCACTATGTAAGTATTCTATGCCCACCGCTCCAATATCTTTATTATTTTTGAGTGTATTGACCGTTGTTGAAAGCCATCCTTTTCTCAGAAACCTTAAATCGTTATTTGCTATCAATACAAAATCATTTTCCGATGCTCTAATGCCAACATTGACTGTTTTTAAAAATCCAAGATTTTCTTCGTTCCTAATATAAACAATTTCTTTGTGTTTAGGAAGAACTTCTGTTTTAATATAGTCAGCAATACCATCATTAGAACAATCGTCTATTATGTAAAGTTTAAAAGGATAATCTGCGGTTTCATATAATTCTTTTACAAAGGTCTTTGTATAATCCCCGTTATATATTGGAAGAATGATATCTACATGGTCTCTTTCGTGTCTCTTAATATCAACAACAGGATAAGCCCCCACCTGTGCTTTTCTCCCAATCAACACAAGATTGCCTGTAAGTTCTGGATTGCTTATAACATCAAACCCTGCTGCCATTAGTACCGCCGAAGCTGTTTCCAATGTAAACTGCCAATTATGCGTATGAGGACAAAGCGTTGGCCAAGTAGTAGGATTCTTTTGCGCTTCCTCACATCCAAAATTTGGAAACGCAATAAGAACTATCCCGTCTTCATTAAGAGAAAGATTTGCTGCTCTCAGAACTTTTATAGGGTCTATTGTATGTTCTAAAACATGATTAAATGTTATGATATCATATTTCTGTTTTGTGGGTTCTTCAAGAACACCCCAAATTATATTAAATCCAAATCGCTCTTTGCCATATCTAACACAAGAAAGAGAAGGCTCTATTCCATTCACTTCATATCCATAATCCTTTGCAACATTCATAAGTAATCCATAATTGCAACCGACATCAAGAAGACTTCCTGATTTTTTAATTCTTTTCAGATAAAGTATCTTACTCTCAAAATCTTCATACATTTGTGCCTCTCTGAACATATAATCTCTATATGAATCATCATTAGTGTAGTGAGATTCAAGAGTCATATCATGTTTAAATACAATACCACACTCACATTTGTCATATTGAATTGTATTCCATGAAAATATGTTTTCTTTTATGTTTTCTCCTCCACAAACTTTACACACCATTTTGTTTTCCTCCACTAATCAACATTTTTGCAGTATCATTTATAAGAATTTCTATTCTTGTAGATAATTGTTCCTGATATATTTTTCTTGTCTTTTTACTTCTAACATAGTTATTAACTATCTCATCGAAACATTCCTTTACCCCGTAATATCTTAGATGTAGGATTTCATGTAAAACGACTTCTTCGAGTTTGCATCTATCAACCCTTTTTGACTTCGCTACAAAAATACAAGCCATTTTCCTAAGACAATCATATTTTATATATGCGATTGCCGTCTGTTCTTTAAATTCGTTTTGTTTTTGGTTTATGAGCTTATGTTTTATATCCCAATCACTCAAACCAAGAACAGGTTTCCATTTTGATATAATATTTTTGATTTTATTTTTTTCCATTAACTACTACCAATAGGAAAGGAGCATCGTGTATTTTTCCATCATCATAAAGACTTGAAAATGTTATGTTACTAAAATACTTTCCCAATAACGCAGATAAACTATCAATATTAAAAAATTGAATATGAATTCCTGCAAGTTCCCATCTTGCGTTATATCCTTCTTTAACATTTCTATTTGGAACAGTTATAATTATGTTCGTACTGTTGTCGGCAATTTCGTGTATCTTTCTAACTATAACTTCTGGGTCAACCTGATGTTCTAATACTTCAGCACAAATAATATTGTCAAATGACGCAGATGTTTCAAAGTCTTCAATATCATGTGTAAGAAATGTTGCCCTGTTCTTTACATACTCGTCCTCTTTTTCAAGAAAAGCGTGTGCCATTTCAAGTTCTTTAGAATTCATATTAACACCAACAGAAAATAACCCTTGTCTTGCTGCTTCTATCGAAATAATTCCGTCACTACAACCTAAATCCAATACAGACTTTCCTTTGAGATTTGTTAATATAAATTTAAGACGCAATCTATCATCGTCATTCTTCCATTCAGAATACCATGTTCTCCCCCAAAGACTATCACAACATCCCAACTGAGCTATCTTGTTTTTATTTTTATCTATCATTTATTTATTGCCTTATGAATCCAGAAGGTTATATTCCTATCTCCCCTGCCCATATTTTCATAATCACCACATTTAATGACAGAAACATGATATTTAAGACCGTCTCCATCAAGTCCTAACTCTTTCGTGAGGCTTTCTTTAGTAAAAAGTTTGCAATGCGTAGCGAGCTTTTCATGGTCGGGTCCGACGGTTGTAATGAGCATATGACCCCCTGGTTTAAGACAACGTAACCATTCTTTGATGGTTTCTTCAGTTTCAGGAAAATGTTCCAATACATCAGATGAATAAATAAAGTCAAATTCACTATCACTGAATCCCAAAGTCCTTGCATCCATTTGTAAATATTTAGGACCATTACAATTCTCCTTTTGCTTTTGAATCATATAATCAGATATATCGATAACTGTCATATCATAACCCATTTTATGAAGCTCTAGTGCTTCTGTTTTTGTCCCGCAACCAATTTCTAAAATCTTCTTAACTGGTATCTTCGCATAATCATCTATAAATTTTTTATAGAACTGAGCAGCGTCTTTGCATCCAAAATTAATTATTGGCAACTGACCATTTATCGCACTATCAGACAGTTCGTGTTCTTTAAATAACTCATTCCAATATTCTCTTGTATTAATATTTGAAGTTGCTTGTCCTTTTTCATCGAACTGAACTTCTGCATCTATTTTTTCTCGTATCTTATTTAAGATATCCCATTCGGTTCTCTTTACTTCCATTCCTAATACTAGGTCGTTTGGAAGCGGAGAGAACTGATGCTGATACTGATTAAAAACATAGGCATCTTCCCCTACTATCTCAAACCCGGCTTGTTTGCTTGCTTTGGACTGCTCCATCCATCTCCGTCCTTTTTCTTTTAACTTTTCTTCTGAAGAAAGAAGCTGGAAATGGTAGATATGTATTTTATGAGTTATCTTTGTATTTGGCTGATTAATTCCCAAAGAAAAAATCTTTCCGTCTTTATCGACGAATTCAAGATACTCATGGACTTCTCTTGTAAATCTAACTCCTGGGAGTTTCCTAAATAATCTCATCTGATAATCAGGATAAGCGTTTGTTATGTAATTTGCGCTATCTGGGAACAATAAAACTCTGGGGAAAAAATATGCTAATATTTGTTCGGACTGAACCATAGGAAGAATTTCCCAAAACATATCCTGATGGATTGTTTCATCAGAATCAAGAACAAGAACCCAGTCACCTTTGCATATACCAATGGCATCATTACGAAGACCAGCAAATCCTCTATGGTCTTTCTTCGTGTGATAAATAGCAATACAGAAAATGTCTTTATATGTATTGACTATCTCGACGGTTTTATCTTTTGAATCATCATTCACAATAACCACGTCTTTTATATACTGTCTCAAACATAAAAGACTATCCAAACAACGTTTTATATTATCTTCGCTGTCTTTAACTAAAATTTGTACAGACAAAAATCCTATTGTATTCATAGCCCCACCTTAAAATCCATATCATGTTTCTTTCTAAAAATCATAAAACTCATGTACTTCGTATCAATGAGAATGTGTTCAAAAATACCGATAGATACAAGTCTATCACATACCATTTTTATCGGCGAGTTATTATCAGCATGATTTCCAAACCACCCATAATAATCGTGGAGAATAAAATACCCTCCTACTTTTAGATTGTTGTTTATAAACTTTTCTGTGTCTTTAGCACAAGAAGCCAGTGTATGGTCTCCATCAACAAGAATTAAATCGGCTTGTACTTCTAAGTTCACATTCCACGATTGATTATTTATTAACTCAACATAGGCATTGAACCCATTGGCTCCTAATTTTTGTTCTGCTTCTGTTCTTGGGGCTGGGTCTATCGAATATATTTTTCTATTTTTTAGTTCGTGCAGTTTTTTATAATTTATAAACGGTCTCTCGCAATGTTTTTCGTCGTACTTCATTTGTGTATCAAGAAAATGCAATGCTCCTGCAAGCGCAAGCGTAGAACTCCCTTTAAATCTTCCTATCTCTATAATAGTCTCTGCCTGGATTGCTACCGCCAGCGAAAATAGCATTACCTGTAATCCTATTTCAGAACTACATGCTTCTATTCCTTCTTTAAACTGTTCTAAGAATCCAAACATTTAATATTTTCCTTTATTCCTTCTATTACTTTATCCCAAGTAAAATTTTCCCTGACATAATTATATAATGATTCGGCGTTAGTTTCGTTTGCTGAAGTTTGTTCATATACAAATTGCATCTGTTTTTTAAGACTCTCGTAATTAGGTTCTGCCCACAAACCATTTATGTATTGCTGCATTATCCACATCTGACGGGAAGGAACATAATCACCGACTTCAACGGGATATGTCATAGACGGAGGACAGTATTCTAAAAATCCGCCCTCGTTCAAATGTATAAGTGGTTTCTTCATGGCTGCGCTTTGTAAACCCACAAGCCCAAAACCTTCATTGCCCATACAGATAACAACACTCATTCTTGCATACAATTTAACAAGAGTTTCCTGTGACACCCAATCATCAAAAACAAATATCTGAGTTCTGCCATCCCATCCATTATTTGAAAGCCATCTAGTTATGACTTTTGTTTTAAAGTATTGTGTCCCTAAATTTCTTTCAACTCCTTCTGCATAACCAATCTGTTCGAGTTGAGTTACTAATCCAGAACTCTGAATAAATAAACCGACTTCTTTGTTGTCCTTAAAAATCTCACAGAACGCTTTAACAACAATATCCATATTCTTTCTCGAACCATACATGTCATTCATAAAAAATAAGAACTTTGGAAGATGAGGATTGTGATAAGGTTCAACATTGTAATCCCAAAGTTTAAAATCAATACCATGCGGAACTACTTTAATTGGTATCGTAATACCAGATGCTTGAAACACATCTTTCACTCTATTACAAGTTACCCAACATTGTTTAAATTTGTTTATATTATTTTTCCACTCAAAAGGAATATGCGTTCCCCATGTTTCGAGAGTCGTGTAAATTACATCCCTGCTATAAGCAAGATATCCAAACTGACCTTCTGAATACCTGATACAAATTCTTTTTTCATCAAAGGGTTTCTGTCTGAGTTTTCTAAGTTCCCAATCCGCAGGAAGATGTTCTGGAGAATAGACGGTTTCCTCTGGAAGAAGCGACACATCAAATTCGTTATCTTTGTCTAGTCTTGGGGCAATGTTTTTAAGCACTTGTTGGTAGCTCAAATTTCCTGCGAGCCTGGACACAAAACAAACTTTATATTTCTTATCCTCGGTAGAATCATAGTCTTCCCACTTTTTCGCAACATATTCTTTGTTCGTATTTTGAAGTTCTGAAATATTTGCTCTATTTCCAAGAACTCCAATTTTCTGCGACGTACCTTCAAGATGTACAATCCTTACCGTCGGTTCAAGAACACAAACATAACCATATTTCCTTGCACTATAACATACGTCAACATCCTCACTATATGCCTTTTTAATATTGTCGTCAAAAACACTTCCCTGTGCTTTAATTAAATCTTTAACAAGATTGTTATGAAGAAGCACTACAACAAATGGTATGTACTCAAATTCTTTTCTTTCTTTTGGAATTTCTTGAAAGTGCTGCCCCGTAAAAATCCTGTTGATATATGCTCCTGCATGTTGAACAGTACCATTCGGATATAGACATACTGGACCTACGACACCAGCTTTGGGATAGGTCTCAACACAATCAACAAGTCTATCTAGCCATCCTAATTGAAGTATCTCTATATCATCATTACAAACCAAAATATGTGTATCTGGATTTTCTTTTAGAGCCTCTGTAATTAAAAGATTTAACGCTCTGCCAAACCCAAGATTCTCTGGAGAATTAATAACCACCAAGTTTCCATCACCTGCTCCTACTTGTTTTTCTGAACCGTTATCCATGAGAAATATTTTATACTTCGCTGTATCACCAGTCTTATTTCTTATGGAACTAATAGTGTTTTTTAGTATATCAATCTTGTCTATATAAGGGACGCAAATTGAGACATGTGACATTAAATTACATCCTTATCAATTACTTCAATACCATACGAAATAGGAAAGAAATCTATTTTTGGTTTTTTGAGCGACTCTGCAAGGAACGCATCGAACTCTTTACCGCTCTTTAACCATGTTTGTTTAGAAGCCCAGAGCCTTGCTTTCTCTCCGACTTTCGTCCTCAAATCAGGATTGCTGTATAAAGCGTGTAAGTAGTTTGCTGCCTGAGTTTCATTTGCTATCGCAAAATTTCTGTCTGTGCTTTTTTCATTGACCCAACCAGCAACATCAACAAGAACTCCGCCCCCAGATTTTTCAATTAATTCAACTGGAGCAGAATACCCTGTTGTCACAACAGGAACACCGCAAGCCATAGCTTCAAGAATAGGACATCCAAATCCTTCTGCAAAAGAAAGAGTCAAATAAACATCCATGCAGTTATAATACAAAGACATTTTTTCATCAGCAACATTTGCTTTCGGTCCAAACGCCTCTGGACAAATTACTTTACCAGTAAGACCCATACGATTAATTAAACGCTTAACATCATTCACCGCAGTAGCAGCATCAATATCAGTAAGAAATAAAAGAACTGCATCTGGGTGACTATCACTAAATTCTTTAAAGGTTCTTAAAAGTCCAGGTATGTTTTTTCTAAACTGATTTCTGCCATTAAATCCTACAACAAATTTTCCTTCAATTCCTATTTGTTTTTTCCAATTATTAACTATCTCTGGGTGGATTTTTTTAAATATGTCAGAGTCAATGCCGTGATAGATAACTGTTATTGGAGTATTAGGAAGCAGTATTTGTAATGCTGTTTTTGAGAACTCACTAGGTACTGCAATAGCATCATAAAACATAAGATTGCGTCTGAGATAAGTTGGAAGCGGAGTTGCATCAGCAGTAAGATATCCAAATATTTTTATATCTGGGAATCTTTTTCTTATTCCTAAATATACTTGACCATCATTGTCAGCGAATTCGTCTGAAACATAAAAGAAGTCCCAGGGGTCAGCAAAAGCTACTATGGCGTCAGGTTTTTCTTTTTCAATAATTGGATAAAGAGTCTCTAAAATATTTCTGGAAGTAATACCTAGTTCTGGGTTTGGCTGCTTCGGAACATAATAACATTGCCATGGTCTTCTGTGTTTGTCTGCGGGATTGAAATTCCAACCCGCAGCAGCTATGTCATATTTAGTCTGAAGATACTTCAGATTGTTTTCAGCAGCAACCCCAAAACCTGTTTTCGCTAGGATGTCGGAAATCCATAATATCTTAGGTCTATTCATTTATCAAAGAGTCTTTCCTATAATTGCCATTTTACATCCACATTTTACACAAATTCCTTTTATCATCGGGACTCCTCTTTTTGTCTTAGTCTGTATCATGTCTTTCATTTCCATCTGCGCTCTACACCGCATGCATCTTGCTTTCATCTTTTTCTCCTTATTTCCGTTTTCCTTCAAGGATATTCCACACATCACCTACAACAAGCGGAGTATAATTTTTTGCTACAAGGTCTTTAAGCAAGGCTATATTTTCTGCCGTCAATTCAATGTCATGTCCCTGTTTTATTGTCCTAGCTAAATTATATCTCTCGAACTTTTCATTCCCTGCTATTCCTGAATTTGGTTGCTCTGTTATAAGAGCATTAATGAGAATATTCTTCAGAAGAAGTGGTTCTGTTTTTGGGTCCTCTTTTCCTGTGGGGACTTCAATCAACTCATCATCCAAATCAATCAACTGTAAATCTACATTGACCTTCACTATATTTCCTCCTTATGCGGAACATCAAGACCTTCAACACCCTGCATAGTTCTTTTAAGCGTTCTGTGTTCTAAAGTTTTTAGTGCGCTCACCAAATCCCCTATCACAACAATATTATCCAAACAAGGCATCTTAAAATTTAGATACTGCATACGGTCTATAAGCACTCTCAAAAGTTCTTCGTTAGTGCATCCATCATGGACCATCTGTCCGTCTTTCTTACTTATAAATCTTATCTCCTGTGGAAACGTGTCCTCATAACTATCAAGTAAGTAAATATGTCCTTCTTCTACTACTTGCATTTAGATTTCCTCTGCTGTCGTATCAATCGTCGGAACAACTGCCTTTACTATCTTCTTTGTTTTCTTCGCCGTCTTCTTTGCTGCCTTCTTCGTCACTTTCTTCTTATCCATTTTTCTGTCTCCTTTTATTTTCCAGATTATACCAAGTTAAACAACCAGTCTTATTATAAAAATCCTCCGTAAAAAATTCTACACAAACCACCGAAATATCAGCCCCTTCTTTTATTAACTCTCTAGAATACCACGAAATTGCTCTATCTAATATTTTAATAGCCCTATCATAGGGTATTAAATTCTCCATTAATTTCCTACCAGAACATAATCATCACGAACCGCAGAATCGTACACAGGCTTCAACCCCCCAACACCATTCAACTCATCCCCATCTATTCCCATCACCAATTTTATTTTTGCTGAAGTTGAGTAGTTCATGAACAAACTCATAGGAGCAACACCGTAAGTGTCTTTGTAGGCATTTTTTGTAAACTCGATATCACTCATGAACTTTTTCTTATCGACATCTCCAGCGATTATAAATCCCAGGAACTTCTTACTTTCGTCAGCCATTTTTTAAACACCCTCTTTCTTTGTAAAGTTTTTTGTACCAAACATATTTTCCAATACCTATCCCGCAAGCAACATTGTTCCAGTAAATACAAACTCCCCTACCAAAACCCACCCGCAAAACAAAATAGTCAATAAAAGTCAAAAACTCCGATTTGTAATCTTCACAATAGATTGCCAGGTGAAATACGAAGAAACTAAATATTTGAATTAAAATTTTCATTTTTTATTTTTGCAAGGAATTAATATAATATATTAATTATATAATATTAATTAATATAATAATAATATTAATTAATAAATAACTTACTTCGTAAGTTATTAGAACGCACTATTTTCGGAAAAGCTGGTGTAGTGAGGAACAGGGTTCCTCTTTTTCCAAAAAGAGTAGGTCCAAAGACCTACGACAAACAATGCACCACACTTTATAATATTAATTATATTAGCTTTATTATATATCATACACTCTATTATACCATATTTGTGCTCAAAAGTGTCCTACAATTTGTGTTTTTGTTATATTTGAGCCAAATATTTCGCTATAAATTATCCACAACCTGTGCATATCCTGTGGATAACTATTTTTTCTTCATCAAAATAAGGTAACAGTATTGCGGTCGTTTTTTACAGCGTCGAATATAACACATTGGTTATATTTGGGACCCGAATATACAACTTATAAGTTGTATTTAGTTATCCCGTTTTTCCAGATAGCTCGTTTTGAGTACAGTTGTACTCGCTTTCACAACAGTTGTTCCAGGGGATATTTACAGAAATTTCGGCACAAACCATGTTCGTGATGGCACGAAATTGGTGTTCCCGAACGGGTATAATTGGACCCATTTTAGACCTATTTCATACCTAAAAGGTCGTATTCGTACCCTATCGGGTACATGAAAAAGCGTGTCATGTGACCCCGTTTCGGTGTCGGAAAAGTAGTCATATGACTACGTTTTTTAGTCAGACAAAAAAGAATCGCCCACTTAAATAGCCAACCACTTCTAGTATATTATAACAGATTAGTAATAGGGGTTAGTAGTATAGCATAATATACAAGAGAAAAATTACAACCCGCTTTAAAGAACTAACCAAAGTTATCATCAGTAGTAGTTAAATCGAAGGCCGTATGAGGGGATTAAAGTGATGCTAACTTGTGTGGCGCAGGAATGTTGTTTGTGACTTATCTCGATTAAGTAAACCTTTGGTGTGCGGGGAGAGAATGGGTGTTTACGCATCCTCGATTTTTGAACAACTTGGTGTGTGCCGAGAGAATGATTAGCCCCCCTGTCGTGCCTGTGGATAACCTGTGTATAATTAAAAACGGGGGGGGGGTACGGCATTACAGTTGCTTGCTACAATGCTATTAGCCGTCAAATTTGCCTATTTTTACAAGCGTTTGAAGTGGTTTGAGTGTCCTTTGGCTCTATATGCCTAAAGTGCCTATAATCGCCTAAAATCGACCTCTAATAGCATAGGTCAAAATTAATGTCGCATAATACATGTTATGTCAAAGAATGAGCATAGATGATTTACGGTGTTTTTAGTACCCCATAGGGGTATATCAATTAGGTAAACAGATGTTTACTTTGCATGGTCTGAGAGCGGATAAACATACCGCTATATATAGCGTGCTGTCAGAGCGCATTATTTGACATTATAGGCATTTTTATTTTGTTTGATAGGTTATGTACTCGGTCATTCTGAGAGCATAGCAGAGCGGATATCATCACATGATAGACGATATCCAGACCACTTACAAGACTTAACCAATGACGATAACAGAGAGTGATATCATGCAAATTGACTTTGAACATCATGTTCAATTTACTCATAAAATCGCTATGCAGTGTGTTTGTATGAGATAATCCCTACCAGTGTAGAACGCTGTATATCCCCTAT
>Ga0247841_10000873_pt1 | contig 74233 bp, 61 predicted proteins | sample LaCruzMarch2015__2_FD_192410 | JGI IMG/M metagenome (GOLD analysis project Ga0247841, IMG submission 192410) | Freshwater microbial communities from meromictic Lake La Cruz, Castile-La Mancha, Spain - LaCruzMarch2015_18m | ecosystem: Environmental > Aquatic > Freshwater > Lake | place: Spain... | reverse complement strand
GTAACTATTCAGGTCGTTTGACCTGATCGGCATGACGCCAGTGGCAGCCAAGCGGAGCAAGCCGTCTGGCGGAGCGGGAAAATATTTTCATTTTTTTCGGGACTCCGTGAGAATTTCCGCCCATGATCCCGGTTGTGTTCGAACCTGGCATCATTCAAGGCCGATATATTGGCAAGGCGGAGATCGAGCAAGTGCGCGGCATCATAGCCGAGCATGGGCAATGGAGTCGCCGCCGCATCAGCGAGCATCTGGCGGGACTCTGGGAGTGGCGAAGTGCCTCAGGGCAACTCAAGGACATGGCGGCCCGCACGCTGTTGCTCAAGCTCGAAGAGCGCGGATGGATCACACTGCCGGCACGGCGGCGGGCCCCCAGCAACCGCATGAAGGGCAAAGCGAAGACGTCGGGGGAGTTCACCGGAGAACTTTTCGCCAGGGAGGACACGGCAGAAGTTCGTTGTGCGGTGCCGGAGTTGCTACCGCTGTGCATTGAGGAAATCAGCCGCGGGAAGCAAGCTGGCAAGCAGGCTGTGTTTTCAGGCCTGCTGGAGCGGCATCACTATCTGAGTCACCGCGGCACGGTTGGGGAAAACATGCAGTATTTGGTCTCCGATCGGCAGGGCAATCCGCTGGCCTGCGTCTTGTTTGGAGCGGCGGCGTGGCAGTGCCGCGCACGCGATGAACATATTGGATGGAACGCGGCAACGAGGGCGCGGAGGCTCTCGTATGTGACCAACAACACGCGCTTTCTGATCCTGCCGTGGGTGCGCGTGCCGCACTTGGCCAGCCATGTGCTGGGGCGGATTGCGCGGCGGCTCTCCTCTGATTGGCAGGAAAAATACGGGCATCCGATCCACCTTCTGGAAACTTTCGTGGACACGAGCCGCTTTGCGGGAACCTGCTACCGTGCGGCCAACTGGCGCATGGTGGGGGTGACCACCGGGCGCACCCGCCAGAACAAGACAATGATCCCGCAGGCGGCCCCCAAGGCGGTGTGGCTTCTGCCTCTGCGCGAGAACTTCCGGGAGGCACTGTGTGCGAGTTGAGCCGCCGCCGGGAGCAAGTGCTGCTGCTGGTTCGCCTCAAACCCGAGGAGGCTGCCGAGCGCATCCTTGCTCTGGAGGACAAGGTGAGCGAACTGACGGGCCGTCTCAAGCTCAACAGTGCCAACAGCAGCAAGCCGCCCTCCAGCGACGGGCTCAACAAGCCGGCTCCTCGCAGCCTGCGGAAAAAAACCGGACGCAAGCCCGGCGGCCAGCCCGGTCATCGCGGCCACACGCTCAAGCAGGTGGAAACGCCCGACCACACGCAGGTCCATTCTTTGGAAACCTGCCCTTGCGGGCAGTGCGGCGGGGTGGGGTTGAAAGACGCGCCCGTGCTCGATTACGAACGCCGCCAGGTTTTTGATCTCCCTCCCATGCGCCTGGAGGTGACCGAGCATTGCGCCGAAATCAAACGCTGCCCGGTCTCCGGATTGAACGTGCGCGCCGCGTTCCCCGACGACGTCGAGGCTCCCGTCCAATACGGCCCGCACTTCCGGGGCTTGATGCTTTACCTTTCCAACCAGCAACTCCTTCCCTTTGATCGTCTGCGCCAGCTCTGCCGGGATCTCTTCGGTCAGCCCCTGAGTATGGGAACTCTCGCCTCCATCAACGCCCGTGCCAGCGAAGCACTCGCTCCGGTGGAAAGAGCCATCATCCAAGGCCTCACTCAAGCCCCGGCGGTCAACGCCGACGAAAGCGGACTGCGTGTGAAGGGCAAACTCCATTGGCTCCATGTCGCGGCCACCACCTTGCTGACCTTTTTTGGCGTGCATGGCAACCGTGGCATCGAAGCCATGAATGCGCTTGGTGTTCTCCCCCACTGCCACTGCTGGCTCATCCACGACTTCTGGAAACCCTATCTCAAATACGAGGCTCTCCACGCCCTCTGCAACCAGCACCTGCTGCGCGAGTTGAAGTTCCTCTTCGAGCAATGCAGCGAGCTATGGGCCAGCGAACTCAGCGACTTTCTGCTCACATGGAAAAACGATCCCCGCACCAAAGATGGATTGGATGAAGAGGTCTTCCATCACGCCCACCGACATTACCGAGCCATCATTGCAAAGGGGCGAAAGGCCCATCCCCGGCGCAAACCCGGCCAGGGGCGCACCAAACAGGACAGGGCCACAAACCTCCTCGACCGTCTTGATGACTACGATCTGAGCGTGCTGGCCTTCCTTCTAAACCCCGATGTCCCATTCACCAACAACCAGGCCGAGCAGGACATCCGCATGATCAAGGTCAAACAAAAGATCTCGGGCTGCTTCCGCACCCTCGACGGAGCCCAATGCTTCGCTCGCATCCGAAGCTACCTCTCCACCTGCCGCAAGCAGGGCTTCAATCTCCGCCAAGCCTGCTTCCAAGCCGCCATCGGGCAACCCTTCATGCCAACTCTCCCAGAATCAGGTCAATCGACCTGAATAGTCACTAAAAATGCATGTTAACGGTATGACATAAATCACGAAAATCAAGCGAATATTCCAGCTCCCCGGCAATTGTAACGGCTTGTCCGGGCGCGGATTCTACGCCCAAATTCGCACGCAGCAGTTCTGCCATCTGGAGAAGGCGTTCCTGCAAGTCGCCTCCTTGCTCCGCGGCCATTTCCGCCGCATTTTCGGCTCAGGGCTTGCCGAGGGTCGTCAACTGACGGCTGAGCTCATCGCGGTCCGACTTCATTTTTTCGATGTTCCGGGTTTCGCTGCGGGAAACCTGTTTTCCGGGCCGGCCGGCCGTTGCCTGGGCGGTCCGGATTTTCTCGTTCAAGTCCCGGATCGAATCCGTCAGCTCGGCCAATCTTTTTTCTTCCGGCGTCAACCGGGGGACATGCATCGGGGTTTCCGGGAGATTTTCCCCGGGGAGCGCAGGTTCGACCGCCGGGACAGGATCCGTCAATCCGACCGTTTCGACAGGTTCTGGAGCCACCGGAGCCTCCTGTGGCGGAGGGGAGCTGACAAAGGTTGGAGAAAAAAACGACTTGTGCCTGGTGAATTCGATTTCGCCGTATTGCACGACGATATTTTCCCCGGCCTCACGGATGACGTTGACGGTTTCGCCCGCCATGATCCCTTGGATTCCGGATTCGGTCTTCACCTGGAAATTTGTGGCGGCAAAAAGAATCCGCGGGGTGGCCGGCGGCTTGGGGGCGCTCTGCGCCGGAGATTGGAACTCTTCCGGGATCGTCGCCACGCTGGTCGGGACGGATGGCTGCTCCGCCGCCTGCGGGGGACGACTGGCGGGCTTCTCCGCAGGCCGTTCACAGCCCGCTCCCAGAAAGACGGCAGCCATCGCGAACAGAAGCGTGCGCATGCGCTGACTCTCCTCCAAGGATTGCCTGGAGATCCGGGATGGGTTCAAAAATCCTGCCGACGAGTTCAGCGCCTCCTGTACCCCGGACCGGATTGGGACATCAGCATCCGTCGAGTCGAGCTTTTCTACGCGGTGCGCGCTGGGTTGATTCATGTGGTCTCCTCCGGGAAAATCTGTTCCGCCTGCTGCATCATGCGGGGAAAATGGCTTTGCGGATGATCCCGAAACGGTTTCGTTTTGTCAATCCGCAGATGCTCCGCAGACGCGTCCCGAACCAAATCCCCTCCCTTGGCGAAGATCGCCCTGAAGGGCTTCAGAGACCACGCCGTCACGAAGACCGTCAAAATGGCAAAGGGCGATGGTGCCCGCGATGCATCCCTTCAGCCTGAAGACAGGCAGGGCACAAATAAAAAAATGATCAGGCTGACGGCAATCAGTGCTGAGAGCCACAGGTTGCCCGGCGGGTCATCTGTCTGCTGCCAGATCCATGGCCGGGTCACCTGAGGGCGATGGGGATGTTGGGGGGGCCAACAAACCTTACCCGCCAAGAACCTCACCCACCATGTAGCGGGTGAAGCGCCGGATAATCATATTTTCTCCGAGCTCGGCGATCTTCGTGTTCAGCAGGTCCTGGATCGTGATGTCCGGGTTCTTGATGAAGGCCTGTTCGAGCAGGCAGACCGTGCTGAAGAACTTGTCCACTTTCCCGTCCACGATTTTGTCCACGATATTCGCGGGTTTGCCAACGACTTGTGCCGCGTAGATTTCGCGCTCCGCCTGGACAAGTTTGTCCGGCACCTGGTCCCGGCTGACGTAGAGCGGATGGGCGGCGGCGATGTGAAGAGTGACGTCCTTGACGAACTCGCGGAAAACGTCATTCTTGGCAACGAAGTCGGTTTCACAGTTGATCTCGACCAGCACCCCAACCTTGCCCTGAAGGTGGATGTAGGAGGCAATCGCCCCCTCTTTCGCAGTGCGGGAGGATTTCTTTCCGGCGTTGGCAATGCCTTTTTTGCGGAGGATGTCCTCTGCGACAGCCAGATCCCCGTGCGCTTCGGTGAGGGCCTTTTTGCATTCCATCATCCCCGCGCCGGTTTTTTCGCGGAGTTCTTTGACAAGTGAAGCTGGGATTTGTGACATGGTCTTGGATACTGGGATTTGTCCAATCGGCCGGATCCGTCCGATCTGACCGGATCAGAAAGGATTATTCCGAAACGGCGGCGAGATCCGCCGGGGTGGACTTCCCACCGGTTCCGCGGCCTTCGAGCATCGCCTGGACGAGCTTCTGGAGAATCACGCGGATCGATCGGATCGCATCGTCGTTGCCGGCGATCGGGTATTCGATTTTCTCGGGGTTGCAGTTCGTGTCCACGATCGCGATGATCGGGATCTTCAGGCGGTTGGCCTCCGCCACGGCGATTTCCTCACGGAGCGTGTCAATGACGACGAGCGCGTCGGGAAGTTTGTCCATGGCCACGATCCCCTCGAGATTGTGGTGAAGCTTCGCCGCTTCGCGGCGGATCGACGAGGCTTCCGCCTTGTTGATTTTTGCAAACGCGGGAGTTTTTTCCGCGGCTTCGATCTCCTTCAGGCGGGCGACGCTCTTCCGGATGGTGGTGAGGTTGGTGAGGGTTCCGCCCAGCCAGCGCTGGTTGACAAAGAGCTGTCCGGTCGCAGTGGCCGCCTCGCGGACCGCCTCCTGCGCCTGCTTCTTGGTGCCGACAAAGAGAACCTTGCCCCCGCCGCGCACGAGGTTGGAGAGATAGGCCGCGGCGCGATCAATCTGCCCCACCGTCTGCTCCAGATCGATGATGTAGATGGAGTTTTTTTCTTCGAGGATGTAATCGCGCATCTTCGGATTCCAGCGTTTTGTCTGGTGCCCGTAATGCACGCCGGCTTCTAGCAGTTCGGTCATGAGTTCGATGTTCAAGTTATTGGATGTTTCCATGTTGGTCGCTTAGCTGGCGGCTTTTTCTGTTTCAGGATTTGGTTCGGCCTCAAGCGCGTCGCCCAAATGAACAATCTCGGTTTCACGATAGGACTGGAAACCAGTTCCTGCCGGGATGAGATGGCCCAGAATGACGTTCTCTTTGAAGCCGCGCAGCCGGTCCACTCTGCCAAGCGTGGCCGCCTCGGTCAATACGCGGGTGGTATCCTGGAAGGACGCCGCGGAGATGAAGCTGTCGGTTTCGAGCGAGGTCTTGGTGATGCCCAGCAGGACCGGGCTGGCCTCGGCGGGCTTCCCGCCTTTCTCGACGACGCGCTCGTTTTCGGCTTCAAACGCCAGGCGGTCCACCTGATCGCCCCACAGGAGGGTGGTGTCACCGGGCTCGGTGATTTTGACCTTGCGGAGCATCTGGCGGACAATGATCTCAATGTGCTTGTCGTTGATTTCAACGCCTTGGAGGCGGTAAACCTCCTGCACCTCGTTGAGCAGGTGTTCCTGGAGTTCCTGCGGGCCGCAGACATCCAGAATTTCGTGGGGGACGACCGGTCCGTCGGTGAGCTGCTGGCCCTTTTTTACAAAGTCGCCCTTGAAGACAATGATGTGCTTGTTGAGCGGGATGAGGTGCTCCTCCTCGGCGTTGGTGTCGGGATCGGTGACGATGAGGCGCCTCTTCGCGCGGACCGTTCCTCCGATGTCCACCACGCCGTCAATCTTCGCGATCTCGGCGGCATCTTTCGGACGGCGGGCTTCAAAGAGCTCGGCCACGCGCGGCAGACCGCCCGTGATATCCTTGGTCTTCGCAATTTTCCGCGGGGTCCTCGCGAGACGCTGCCCGGCGGGAACCTTGGATTTTTCCTTGACTTCAATGTGGGCCCCGGCGGGGATCGAGTAGCTGGCAAGCACGTGCCTGGCCTCGTCAACGATCACAATCTGGGGATGGAGATCCTCCTTGTGCTCGATGACAACGGTTCCCATGACGCCCGTGGCTTCATCCACTTCCTTGCGGATGGTGACGCCCGGAATCATGTCCTTGAACTCGATGCGGCCGGCCTTTTCGGTGATGATCGGGACGTTGTAGGGATCCCATTGGATGAAGACCTCTCCTTTTTTGACCTTCGCGCCGTCGGCGACCGCGATCACGGATCCGACAACGATGTTGTGGCATTCGAGTTCGCGTCCGTCCGGAGCATGGAGGCTGACCGTGCCGTTCTTGTTGAGAACAACGAACGTGCCCTCGCTCGTGGCAACGACCTTGAGTTCGTTGAAGCGGACGACGCCTTCATTCTTGGCCTTGATGACCGGCTGTTTGAACGTCTGGCTGGCGGTTCCGCCGACGTGGAATGTGCGCATGGTCAACTGGGTGCCGGGCTCGCCGATCGACTGGGCGGCAATGATGCCGACCGCCTCGCCGAGCTTGATCATGCTGCCGGTGGAGAGATTGCGCCCGTAGCACTTCGCGCAAATTCCGCGCTTGGATTCGCAGGTGAGAGCCGAGCGGATCTTCAGCTGCTCATGCCCGATCTTCTCGAGCGCGGCGGCGATCTCCTCATCGATGAGCTGGCCCGCCTTGATGATGGCTTTTCCGGTGAGCGGGTTCTTGACGGTTTCGCAAGTGGCGCGACCGATGATGCGGGTCGAAAGGCTGACCACCTCCTCATCCCCTTCATAAATCGGGCGGACATTGATCCCGTTGACCGTCTGGCAATCATCGATCGTGATGATGACATCCTGCGCGGCATCCACGAGCTTGCGGGTGAGGTATCCCGAGTCCGCGGTCTTGAGCGCCGTGTCGGCGAGACCCTTGCGGGCGCCGTGGGTGGAGATGAAGTATTCGAGCACCGAGAGGCCCTCTCGGAAGTTCGCGGTGATCGGCTGCTCGATGATTTCGCCCGAAGGTTTGGCCATGAGTCCGCGCATGCCGGCAAGCTGCTTGATCTGCGTGCGGTTGCCGCGCGCTCCGGAATCCACCATCATGAACACCGGGTTCATCTCGCGGCGGCCTTCATTGTGGTCGAGCGTGCGGAAGAGCGCGTTCGCCACTTCTTCGCCGGTGTGCGTCCAGATGTCCTGCACCTTGTTCTTGCGCTCTCCATCGGTGATGATCCCGCGGAGGTATTGCTTCTGGACTTCGCCGACCTCGCGGTGGGCTTTTTCGAGAAGCTGCACTTTCTCCGCCGGGATGATCATGTCGGTGATGCCGATCGAGATGCCCGCTTTGGTGGCCTCGCGGAAGCCGAGCTCTTTCAGCAGGTCGAGCGTCTCGACCGTCTTTTGCTGTCCCGCGAGTTTGTAGCAATGCCAGATCACGTCCGAGAGCTGCTTCTTGCCGCAGACCTTGTTGTAGAATCCGAGCGTTTCCGGCCAGATCTGGTTGAAGACGACGCGCCCGGCGGTCGTTTCAATGATCTTCAGGACCGAATCCCCGAAAATCGTCTTGCGATTGAAGTCCGGGTTTTTGAACCGGATCCGCGTATGCGTGCGGATCGAGCCCTCGGAAAGCGCGAGCTCGACCCCGTCGGAATCGGCGAAGAGCGGGGTGCGTTTGTCCTTGTTCGCATCTTCCCCGCGCGGCTTCTGTGTGAGGTAGTAGCAACCGAGCGGGATGTCCTGCGACGGGTTGGTGATCGGCTTGCCGCTCGAGGGCGAGAAGATGTTGTTGGGGGCCAGCATGAGCATGCGGGCTTCCATCTGGGCCTCGACCGAGAGCGGCACATGGACCGCCATCTGGTCGCCGTCGAAGTCCGCATTGTAGGCGGTGCAAACAAGCGGGTGGATGCGGATCGCCTCGCCTTCGATGAGGAGGGGTTCGAACGCCTGGATCGAAAGCCGGTGGAGGGTCGGCGCGCGGTTCAGCAGAACCGGATGGCCCTTGGTGACTTCCTCCAGGATATCCCAGACTTCCGGAGTCTGGCGTTCGATCAGCTTCTTGGCGCTGCGGACCGTGTGCACATGGCCCTGCTCTTTGAGCCGGCGGATGATGAACGGCTCGAAAAGGACGAGCGCCATTTTCTTCGGCAGACCGCACTGGTTGAGTTTGAGTTCGGGGCCGATGACGATGACCGAGCGTCCCGAGTAATCCACGCGTTTGCCAAGCAGGTTCTGGCGGAAGCGTCCCCCTTTGCCCTTGAGCATGTCGCTGAGGGATTTCAGCGGACGGTTGGCGGCGCCGGTGACCGCGCGGCCGTGGCGGCCGTTGTCGAAAAGCGCGTCCACCGACTCCTGGAGCATGCGTTTTTCATTCCGGATGATGACCTCCGGGGTCTTCAACTGGAGGAGCGTGCGGAGCCGGTTGTTGCGGTTGATGACACGGCGGTAGAGATCGTTGAGGTCCGAGGTCGCGAACCGGCCGCCTTCGAGAGGAACCAGCGGCCGGAGATCCGGCGGGATCACGGGAAGGACGTTGAGGATCATCCATTCCGGGCGGGTCTTGGAATGCGCGAATCCCTGGACGAGCTTGCGCCGCTTGGCCAGCTTTTTACGGAGCTGCTTGCTGCGGGTGGCACCCATCTGCTGCTCGATCTCGATGTTGGCCGCGGCCAGGTCAATCTGCTCAAGAAGCTTTTGGACCGCCTCGGCCCCCATGCCGGCGGTGAAAGAATCCCCGTACTGGTCTTCCGCCTCGCGGAATTCCGCCTCGGTCAGAAGCTGGCAGCGCTGGAGCGGGGTGTTGCCCGGGTCAATGACGATGTAGTCCTCGTAATAGATCACGCGCTCGAGCTGGCGGGACGTCATGTCGAGCATGAGCCCGAGGCGGGAAGGCATGCACTTGTAGAACCAGATGTGCGAGACCGGAACCGCGAGGTCGATGTGGCCCATGCGTTCGCGGCGCACGCGAGAGAGGGTGATCTCGACGCCGCAGCGGTCGCAGATGACTCCCTTGTGCTTGATGCGCTTGTATTTTCCGCACGAGCATTCCCAGTCGCGGGTCGGACCGAAAATGCGCTCGCAAAAGAGCCCGCCTTTTTCCGGCTTGAACGTGCGATAGTTGATCGTCTCGGGATTCTTGACCTCTCCCTTGCTCCAACTGCGCATCGCTTCGGGCGAGGCGACCGTGATCGCCACCTCATCAAACCCCACCGGCTTCTGCTCACTAAATAAATTAGTTTCTTTCATGGTATCGTTTCTTGTTCGGTTGGATCAGACGAGGGAATCGCCGTGGACCGGAGCTTTGCCGCCCACCCGGACGTCAAGGCCGAGGCCCTGCATTTCTTTGATGAGGACATTGAAGGACTCGGGCGTGCCGGCCTCGAGGGAATTGTCGCCCTTGACAATGCTCTCGTAGATGCGCGTGCGGCCTGCGACGTCGTCGGATTTGACAGTCAGGAGTTCCTGGAGCGTGTAGGCTGCCCCGTAGGCCTCGAGCGCCCAGACCTCCATCTCTCCGAAACGCTGGCCGCCATATTGGGCTTTTCCGCCGAGCGGCTGCTGCGTGACAAGGCTGTAGGGGCCGACCGCGCGGGCGTGGATCTTGTCCGCAACCAAGTGCCCGAGCTTGAGCATGTAGATGTAGCCGACAACGACCTGCTGGTCGAAGGCTTCTCCGGTCCGGCCGTCATAGACGGTGGACTTGCCGTTCTCGTTGGTCCAGGTGAAGCCTTCCTTGGTCTTCGCCTCCTTCAAGAACTCACGGATCTTGGTTTCCGGAATGCCGTCGAAGACGGGCGTGGCGACCCGGAATCCGAGCGCCTTGGCGGCGACGCCGAGGTGGGTTTCGAGAACCTGTCCGACATTCATGCGGCTCGGCACGCCGAGCGGGTTGAGCACGATATCCACCGGAGTTCCGTCCGCGAGGAATGGCATGTCCTCCTCCGGAACGATCTTGGCGACAACGCCCTTGTTGCCGTGGCGTCCGGCCATCTTGTCGCCGACGCTGAGCTTGCGCTTGCTGGCGATATAGACTTTGACCTGCTTGATGATGCCCGGATCCACATCGTCGCCGCTTTCGATGCGGCCGAGGTTCTGGTCGCGCTCGTTGTCAATGTCCACGAACTTGTGCTCGAACTGCCCGATGATCTCGTTGATCTTGTTCCGGATCGGGCTCGGGTCGATTTCGACGTGGTTGTAAACGGCGGCGAGCTTGCGGAGAAGCTGCTTCGTGATCTTGCGGTTCGCCGGGATGATGATCTCTCCGGTCTGCGCGTTCACGACATCGAGCGGGATTTTTTCGTTGAGAAGGATGTTCGAAAGCGAGGCGGTGAGCATCTCGTGCAGATCGTCTTTGCGCTTTTTGTAATCCTCGAGGATCATTTTCTGCTGCCGCTTCGACTCGGTCGGGGTCATCTTCGTGCGGGCGACCTCTTTTTTCGCGGAGACCTTCACATCCATGACGATGCCGTAGGTTCCCGACGGGACGGTCAGCGAGGTGTCTTTGACGTCCGCGGCCTTCTCGCCGAAGATCGCGCGCAGGAGCCGCTCTTCCGGAGCGAGCTCGGTTTCGCTTTTCGGTGTGATCTTGCCGACCAGAATGTCGCCCGGCTTGACCTCCGCACCGATGCGGATCACTCCGTCGGCCCCGAGGTGCTGGAGGGCCTCTTCGCTGACATTCGGAATGTCGCGGGTGATTTCCTCCGGCCCGAGTTTCGTGTCGCGAGCACCGATTTCAAACTCGTCGATGTGGATCGAGGTGTAGATGTCCTCCTTGACCACGCGCTCGGAAATGAGGATCGCGTCCTCGAAGTTGTAGCCGTTCCAAGGCATGAATGCGACGAGCACGTTGCGGCCGAGAGCGAGTTCCCCCCGCTCCGTGTTCGGGCCGTCCACGATGACCTCGCCCTTCTTGATGTGCTGGCCCTTGTGGACAATCACCTTCTGGTTGATGCAGGTGCTGGCATTCGAGCGCATGAACTTGCGCAGCTCGTAAACGTAAACCCCGTTTTCCGGATCGTGCTTGACCTTCTTCTTGCCTTCCGGAAGCTCGCCATCCTTTGTGATGATGATGTGCGTTGCGGTGACCGAAGCCACTTTGCCGGACGCTTCGGCGCAGATCACGGCGCGGGAGTCGCGGGCCACTCGGCCCTCGAGTCCGGTGCCCACGATCGGGGCCTCGGAGACCAAAAGCGGAACCCCCTGGCGCTGCATGTTCGATCCCATGAGCGCGCGGTTCGCGTCGTCATGTTCGAGGAACGGGATCAGCCCCGCCGCGACCGAAACGAGCTGCTTGGGCGAGACGTCCATGTATTGGATCAGCGAGGGCTCGACCTCGAGGAAGTCCCCGCGGTAGCGCGCCGAAATCTTCTCGCCGGTCAGGCGCCCGTGGGAGTCCACCGGTGAGTTCGCCTGTGCGATATAGAAATTTTCATCGCGATCGCCGCTGAGGTATTCGACCTCTTCGGTGACACGGGCCTTGGCGACTTTCCGGTAGGGGGTTTCGATGAAACCGAACTCGTTGATGCGCGCAAACGTGCTGAGCGAGCTGATGAGGCCGATGTTCGGGCCTTCCGGCGTCTCGATCGGGCAAATCCGGCCGTAGTGGGACGGGTGGACGTCGCGAACCTCGAAGCCTGCGCGGTCGCGGCTGAGCCCGCCTGGCCCGAGTGCCGAAAGGCGGCGCTTGTGGGTGAGCTCGGACAGCGGGTTCGTCTGGTCCATGAACTGGCTGAGCTGGCTGCGTCCGAAGAAATCGCGGACGACCGCGCTGAGCGATTTCGGGTTGATCAGCTTCTGCGGCGTGATCTGGTCCACGTTGGCATCGAAAAGCGTCATGCGCTCGCGCACCAGGCGCTCGGTGCGGGCAAGGCCGACCCGGCACTGGTTGGCGAGAAGTTCGCCCACAGTCCGCACGCGGCGGCTGCCCAGATGGTCGATGTCGTCGGTCATCCCGTCGCCGTTCCGGAGCCGGACGAGATACTTCATCGCGGCAACAAAATCCTCCTTGGTCAGGATGCGCTCCTCCTCGCGGATGTTGAGCCCGAGCTTCTGGTTGATTTTGTGCCTTCCGACACGGCCGAGATCGTAGCGCTTGGAGTCAAAGAACAGCCGCTTCAGCATCCCGCGGGCGTTCTGCACGGTTGGCGGGTCTCCGGGACGGAGCTTGCGATAGATGTCTTTCAGCGCCTCGTCCTCGTCGTGGGCCGGATCCTTTTTGAGCGACTTGATGATCGTGTCGTCGTCTTTCGTGTCAACGACCTTGACCGATTTGTGCCCCAGACCGATGAGCTGGCGGACGGTGGCGGCGTTGAGCGGCTCAAACGCACGGGCGACAGTGATTTCTCCGTCACGAATGTCGGCGATGAGCACCTTCGTGGTGATTTCCTCCTCCTCGAGACGTTCGCTGAGCTTCAGATCCTCGATCTTGTAGAAAAGCTTGATGATGTCCTCGTCCGTGGGATGCCCGAGCGCGCGCAGGAATGTCGTCGCAAGAAATTTCCGGCGGCGTTTCCGGCGGTCGAGATAAACGTAGAGCAGGTCGCTCGTATCGAACTGGACCTCGATCCATGATCCGCGGTCGGGAATGATCCGGAATCCGTGGAGGATTTTCCCGTTGGTGTGGACGGATGTCTCAAAGCAGATGCCCGGCGACCGGTGCAACTGGGAAACCACGACGCGCTCGGCGCCGTTGATCACGAACGTGCCCTGCGGGGTCATGAGCGGAAGCTCGCCCATGTAAACGCGTTCCTCTTTCGTGCAGCGCTCGTCCTTGTAACGGAAAGTAACGTAAAGCGGGGCGCTGTAGGTCTGCCCCTCGCGCTGGGAATTCAGCGCCGAGAGCTTGGAATCGCCGAGATCGTAGCTCACGAAATCCAGCGACGATTTCTCCTCGAACCCGAAAATCGGGAAAAACTCGCGGAACACCGCCTGAAGTCCGACGTTCCGGCGCTTGGCCACCAGCGTGTCTTTTTGGAAAAACTCGTTGTAGGAGTTGATCTGGAGCTCGATGAGGTTGGGCGGCTCGATGGCCTCCTGCAATTTGCCGAAATGGATTCGTTCAGACATGGTGGATTCGAGTGGCTGTTTTCTTGGAAAGCTGGCTGTGCAAGCCGGTTCGCCCCAGCTTCGTCAACCGCCCGAACCCTTCAAACGCAAAAGACCCGTGCAGGCGGACGGAGGAAATCCCGCCCGTCTGGTGACGGATTGATTCATGCTCGAGCAGAGATGGACAGAGTGACAGGGCCGTGGCTTTCAGCGAAGGTGAGAAACTAAAGGGATCCGCAGAGAGATCAAGACTTTTTTTCGAGATCTCTCTGCGGGATGAATTATTTGATTTGGACTTTGGCGCCGGCGGCTTCGATCTTTTTCTTGATCTCTTCCGCTTCTTCCTTGGTCACGCCCTCTTTGAGGGACTTGGGTGCGCTCTCGACGAGGGCTTTGGCCTCGGCCAGACCGAGTCCGGCCACTGATGCGCGCACTTCCTTAATGACGGCGATCTTGTTGCCGCCGGCTTCAAGAAGGATGACATCGAACGATGTCTTCTCTTCCGCCGGAGCAGATGAGGCTGCCGGGCCCGCCGCTGCGACCGCGACCGGCGCGGCGGCGCTGACGCCCCATTTTTCTTCGAGTTGTTTTACCAGGTCGGCGATCTGCAGGACCGTGAGTCCGCTGAGCTGGTCTACGAGTGCTTGTGTGTCTGCCATGGTGTATTTTCTTATTTGGGTATCGTTGCGCCCCGAAGCCTCAGGGCATTTGAGCCGGGCAGCCGCCCGACCGACGAGGAACCGTTTTGTTGTTTGGTTTTGTGGTATCGCGCGGCGCGGCTTCGAACGCCTTGCGAAATGTTTGAAATGGGTTGGTTAAGCGCCCTCTCCCGCCGCATCGGCCTTGGCTTTAAGGATGCGGGCGAGGCTGGCGGCCGGTTCGTTGAGGAGACGGACCAGCTGGCTTGCCGGGGTCTGGAGCAACGCGAGGAATTTGGATTGGAGGACTTCCTTGCTCGGGAGGTCCGCCAGCTCGGCAATCTGGGCGACCGTCAGAGGGGTATTGTCAAGAACGCCCGTGCGGACGACCGGCTTCTGGAACTCGGCGGCGAAGGTTTTGAGGGTTTTGGCGGCGGCGCAAATGTCCGCTTCCCCGGTGACCATCGCGGTCTGCCCGGTCAAAAGGCTGTCCAGCTCGGGCATCCGGAGATCCTTGGCGGCGATTTTCAGGAAGGTGTTGCGAACCACGCTGAGGCGGGCGCCGGCACCGGCGAGACGCGTGCGGAGCTCCTCGAAATGGGTCACCTTCATGCCGGAGTAATCCACCAGGAGCAGGTAGGGCGAGGATTGCAGTTTTTCGCGGACATCCGCGACGATCAAAGTTTTCTCAGGTCTCATGTTAGTTCTTGAGGAATGGAGTCGGATCCACCGAGATGCCGGGGGTCATGGTGGCGGAGAGGGTGATGGTTTCCACGAAGGAACCCTTGGCCGTCGCCGGTCGCGCTTTCATGACGGCCTCAATGACAGCGGTGCCGTTCTCGAAGAGAGCGGTCTCGTCAAAAGAAAATTTTCCGACCGGGACGGCGACGTTGGCATTTTTATCGAGCTTGAACTCCACGCGTCCGGCTTTGACTTCTTTGACAGCCTTGGCGGTGTCGTCGGTCACGGTGCCGGTCTTCGGGTTCGGCATGAGGCCGCGCGGCCCGAGAACCCTGCCGAGCTTGCGGACCTCGGCCATGGCGGACGGGGTCGCAACGGCGACGTCGAAATCGGCAAATCCGCCGGTGACTTTCTTGATAAGATCTTCAAATCCGACAAACTCGGCGCCGGCTTCCTTGGCCGCGTCGGCAGCCTGGCCGGTCGCGAAGACGAGAACGCGGACATTTTTTCCGCTGCCGTTCGGGAGCGGACAGGTTCCGCGGACCATCTGGTCGCTCTGCTTGGGGTCGACTCCGAGCTTGAAAGCCAGTGTGACGGTTTGGTCGAACTTCGGCGGAGGAAGAATCTTCAGGGTTTTGAGGGCCTCCGCGAGCGGGTATTTCTTGCTGCCGTCAATCTTCTCGGCGGCGGCGCGGTAACGTTTGCTTCGATTTTTTTGCATGGTCTTGTTGCAGTGCGATCGACTTGGAATGGTCTCCTGCGGGTTGTTTCTTCTCCCGCCAGTTGTCGGGAGCAGAGTAGAATAACCGACTGTTGCGGCGTGTCAAAGAAAAAAGAAAAATAAATTTGACAGCGCGGTGGTGGGAATTATGATTTCCTACCCCGTTGGTCGGTGGCAAAAGGCAGCAATAAGTATTTTCATGAACGCACTACTCCTCGAAGAAGCCTCGAAAGTTATTCTGGAACCCCAGGTTCTTATCAACGCGGTCTCCCGCCGCGTGAAGCAGCTGATGGCCGGGAGCCGGCCGATGGTGGAGGTGGAGTTCCGCATGGGACTGGCAGACATCGCGCTGACGGAAATTGCCAAAGGCAAGCTGGCGGTCGCCCCCAAGCCCGCAGTCTGACGATCCCGGGGAAGCATCCCCATGTCGGCTGAGATCACCACGAACCGGAAGGCTCTTCGGGATTTCCATATCCTGGAACGTTTCGAGGCGGGAATCGAGCTTCAAGGCACGGAAGTCAAATCGATCCGCGCCGGCCTGGTTTCACTCCAGGGATCATTTGCCCGGATGGACGGCTCCAACCTCTGCCTTTTCGAGTCAACGGTTCAACCTTACGAACGCGCCAGCCATGAGCAGCATGAACCCAAGCGCGTTCGACGGCTCCTCCTGCACCGCGCGGAAATTGACCGGCTCGTCGGCGAAATCGAGCGGGCGGGACGGACGGTCGTCGCGCTCCGGATGTATTGGAAGAATGGGCGGGTCAAAGTCGAGCTCGGGCTGGGGAAAGGCAAAGACGAGGGTGACAAGCGCGCCGACCTGAAAAAGCGTGTGGTGGACCGCGAGGTGGACCGTGCGATTGCGGATTTCCAGCGAAAACGGTAGCGGCTGAAACCCTCTTGCAGGAAACAGGCGCCTTGGCAGAGCGGCCTTATTGGAAACGCCAGGTGTAGGTCACTCCGGCATTGAAGAAGCCGTATTCGTCGGCGCGATCGTTCACCAGATCAAACCGCCGGGAGAATGGGCCCGGGAGGAAGAGGTCGCGCGAACCGGCCCCCTCGCCAAAGTTTGCGCCAAAGGCCGGCCCGGCAATTCCGGTCGTGAGAAGAAGCACGAGGGACTCCTGCGGAAGCGGGGGCTCGGAACGCAGGATCAGCTTGTTCTGGTTCATCGGGCCGAATGCATAGGCATGGACCTCGTAGCCGGGAGTCTGCGCGCGGCCGCGCACATCGAGCAGCGGCACCCACGGCGCGTCGGGCAGGAAGTCAATCCGCCCATCCGGGATCGTCATCGTCGCGAACGGCAGGACTGCCTGCACGTCTTTGAGCGTGATGCGGCCGACGGGGACCGGCCGGCCCAGCGTGCCGGCGAGCGTGACCGATGGGATAATTTCGCCTTGGGAAATGTTGCCGCGGATGAGGAAAGGGGTTTCATTCGAGATCTTCACATCGAGTCCCCACCGTGCAAACGGCGCGGGGACCGTGACGGACGGACGCTGCAAAACGGCTTTGCCGGACTCCTCCGGCACCACGAGCAGAATCGGCGTGATCTTGAACCGCCGGTTAATCCGGCCGTCAGCCAGACGCACCGCTCCGCGCAGCGTGCCGGACGTGTTGTTCCCGGCAGCTGAGAGATCCGCATTCGCACGCAGCCGCATCCCCGCATCCCGGACGAGCAGGATTTTTTTCCCCTGCAGGCGCAAGTCCCAGGCCGGGTTCAAGGGGTCGTCGAGACCGACCGATCCGGAAATTTCAAACGGACCGGCCCCGATCTCACCACGGAATTGTTCCACCTGCAGGCGGGATCCGGTGAAAACGAGCGCAGCATGGATTTTCGTCACCGGCGGGGTGTGGGCGGAGAAGTCGAGCGAGGCGTCATTGACCGCGATCCGACCGCCGACCTTCGGCTTGCCGATGGTCCCGGAGAAAGCGAGCTTGCCGGAGACCAATCCCGTGAGGTGCTGGATCTTCGGAAAAAACGGGCGGAAGGCGGCGAGGTCGGCGTAAGGAAAGTCGAGCGAGGCATCGAACCCGCCCGAGGGATTGATCCAACTCCAACCGCCGGCGTCCGCGCGCACAAGTCCGAACGGCATCCGCGCGGCGAGTTGGAGGGGCGGGAAACCTTTTGTCTCCAGGCTCCCGGCGAGCGATGCCTCGCCGTCCGAAGCACTGAAATTTATGCCGAGGCCGGAAGGCAGGACGCCCGGCTGCTTCCAGGCGATCTCGTGTGCGGAGAGGGAGCCTTTCGCTGTCAACCGTGCAGGCGGGCCTCCGGCTTCGAGATTCAGGCGGACCTGCGCGTCGAGCGGGAAATACTGGCCGGCCAGCCCGAGGAGGGCCGCGAGGCTCACGTCTTTGGACATGACGGCACGCAGGTAGGCTTCGCGCTCGGGATCCATCGCCGCACGCCAGTCCCTGCCCTCCAAAACGGAGAAGAGGTTGATGGGAACGAAGGCCGCCCCCTCGATGAGGGAACTGTTTCCGGAGCGAAGCTCCACGTCTTTGAGGGTGATTCCGGAACCGGCAAAAGTGGCTCGCGAGTCGAGCCGGAGCGGGCCTTTTGTGATCCGAAGTTTCGAAAAATAGAGATTTTGCGGCGAGTAGGTGCCGGTGAACTCTCCGGTCAGACCGGCGGGGGTTGCGCCCGAAACAAAATCCTTGAGTTTCAAATCGAAGGCGCCGGAATGCGATTTTGCCGTTCCGTCTCCCTGCCACCGCGCATCCAGTGCCCCCGCGTAAATCTGCTCCGCTCCCGGCGCGTGAAAGGGGGCGAGGTAAGTGGCGAGGTCAGCGACCCCGGCGTTCATTTCCGCCGCATACTGATACGGGGCGGTCTGCGAAACCGTTCCCCGCAGCGTGGCCGTGTCTTTTTTGGAAAACAGATCGCATCTGGTGATTTCGATCCCTCCCTCACGGAATACCGCCTCCGCGCGCAGCGAACTCGGCGGCAGCGAGCGAAACGTAATGTCCGAAGCCTCCAGGCTCAAAAATCCATCCACCCGCCCCGCCTGTCCGCTCACTGATCCAACGGCGGTCATGCGCCCGGCCGCCTCGTCCAGCGGGACTCCAAGCAGCCCGGCCAGCGTCCCGAGTTCGCGGATGTCGGCCTTCAGGTTGAGAAGAAACGGAGAGCGCGCGATTTCCGACCAGCCGGCCGCCAGGGAAATCTCCCCGCTGAAAACAACCCGGTTTTCCTTCTGGCGCAGTTCGAACTCACTGACCACGAGCCGGCGATGGATCAGGCTTGCCCCGACCTCAAGGGATTCCCAACCACGCCGGTTCCATTGGAATCCCTCAGCCACCAGCCGCAGGGAAGCCTCGGCATCCGCCGGGCGTCCGGGGTTTCCCCGGAACGTGAAGCGTCCCTCGGCAAGTTTGCCCGCCGCCTCCCCGGGGAGTTCTGCGAGTGCCGCCAACCTGTCGAGCGGGATATTCGCCGCCCATGCGGCGACGTCCAGCATCCCGTCGCCGACGGTGAATCCGGCATCGCCGCGCAACGAACCGCCGAAGCAATCGGCCGTGAGGGACAATGAAGGACCTCCGCTGTGGAGCAAATCCGCGGAGAGGTTCTCGACCACGATCCCCGGCATGATTTCCATCGCCGCGAGCCAGAGGGTTCCGTATTTCCATGCGGTCCGCGCACGGGTCGGTCCGAACGCCCTGGAAAACAGATCCGTCCGCACCGCGAGACCGCCGAGCGAAAGTTGGCCGGCCTCGGTCTCGCTGAAGTTCGCGGAAAGATCGCGCAGCGACAGCTTTTGGTCCTGGTCCAGAAGGTCGAGGGAAAACACATCCACCGAGAAATCCTGCGGAACCAGGCGGAGAAGCCCCCCTGCGGCATCGGCCGCTCCCCGGAACCCTTTCCGGCCGGAGAAATCCCAGATTCCGGAGACCCCTTTGATCGAGAGATCGCGGATCAGCCGGCCATTATCCGAAACGAAGCCACCGTCCCACCGCCACTCGATCCGGGAAATATCCAGCGCGGTCAGCCGCCCATTGCCGGGAGTCGAGCGGAACCGCACGCCTTCGATCACAACCGGGCCGTCGAAGCGCACAAGCACCTTGTCCGCCGAGAAGGTCAGCCGGTTCGCCGAGCACCAGGCAGTCATCGCCCGGCGGGCAGCCCACGAGAGAACGGGCGCATGGAGCAGCCAAGCCGCGAGGACTGCGGCGAAGAACAGGAATATCCAGACCTTCCAGGACAGCTTTCTTCGACGGTCCGGACCAGCGTTGTTTTCGGTCATCTCGCCTCCAGCCTATACAGGTTCCGGCATTTCAATCCAGTTCAGCCTTGATGCCACGTTCCTGGAAGCATAGATATCGCGGAATATGGAGGCATCGGAAATTTGAAAAAGAGAGCGTCCGACAGTTGGATTGCCATCTCCGTGATCGGCTGCAGCATCGTGCTCTTTGCGGCGCTCGCCCTCGGGCTCAGCAGCAGGTTTCTTGTGCCCCATGGCCGCAGCGTCCGGGTTCACTTCCCCGATGTGACCGGCATCAAAGCGAGCTCGCAGGTCAAGTATGCCGGAGCGCACGCCGGAGTCGTCTCGGAGGTCCGCATTCTGACCGCCGCCGAGCGGTCCGCCGACCCGGAGAACCTGGTCGCCATCACTCTCACCCTCTTTCCGGATGTTCCCCCGCTTTCAAAAGCTGCCCGAGTGAGCATTGCGGCCGACACCTTGCTCAGCGACAAGTTTGTCCTCATCCAGGACGACTCTGCGGGAGCCGGCGCGCTTGCGGCAGGCGACGTGCTCCAGGGCCTCCGGCCCGTCTCGTTCGACAATCTCACGAGGAATGTGGACGACGCCCTCGATGGGCTGCGGAAGCTGCTCGGAGGCGGCTCGGCGGACAGCACCATCCTTGCCGGGATCCACAAACTCGTGGAGGAAGCCCAGGGGCTTCTCACCGAGCTGAAGCCGGCTGTCGCGGACGCCAAGTCCACGCTCGCCGATGCCCGTACCGCCGCCGCCGATTCCCGAGCCCTCCTCGCCGAAAAAAAAGAGACCATCGGGCGCGCGATCACACGGCTGGACAACGCCGCGGGCTCGATCGAATCGCTGGCCAAAAAGGGAGAGGCATTCATCCGGGATAATGAAAAAAATCTTTCCCGCTCGATCACCGACCTGCGCGTGACCTCGGAAAACCTGAAGGTCACCTCCACGTATTCCAAAGTCCTCCTGCGCGATCTCTCCGAACGCCCGAGCCGGTTGATCTGGGGCGGCGGCAAGCCTCCCGCCCTCCCGAGCGAACAGAAAATCCTCGAGTCGCGCCAGCCAGTTCCCTTGCGCTGAGGCCGGGCGATCAGCCGGCGACTTCGTCCACAGGCGCCGCTTTCGGGGATTCCACCGCGAACGCAAGTTTTTCGCCATCGCGTTTGACGGTCACCAAATCGCCCGGGGAGATTTTTCCGCGGAGGATTTCCTCGGCCATGGGGTCTTCGAGGAAGCGTTCGACGGCGCGGCGCATCGGGCGGGCCCCGTAAGTCGGATCGTAGCCTTTCTCGATGAGGAACTCCTGCGCGGACGCGTCGAGCGTGAGATGGACGTCCTTCGCCTTGATCCGGTCGATCACTTTCGTCATCTCGAGGTCAACGATTTTGACGAGGTCCGGCTTGCTGAGCGAGTGGAAGACGATGATGTCGTCGAGGCGGTTGAGGAACTCGGGCTTGAAGACCCGCTTCGTCTCCTCAAGGATTTTCGAGCTCATCGTGTCGTGGTTGTCGTCGAGCTTCGGCGCGCCGAACCCGAGCGTCGTCTGCTTCTTGATCAGCTCGGCCCCGACATTGGAAGTCATGATGATGATCGTGTTGCGGAAATCAATTTTCCGTCCGAGCGAGTCGGTGATTTTTCCCTCCTCGAGGATCTGCAGGAGGAGGTGCATGACATCGGGATGGGCTTTTTCGATTTCGTCGAAAAGCACGACCGAATACGGGCGGCGTCGGACCGCCTCGCTGAGCTGGCCGCCCTCCTCGTAGCCGATGTAGCCCGGAGGCGAACCGATCAGGCGGGAGGCCGTGAACTTCTCCATGTACTCGCTCATGTCGATCTGGATGAGGGAGTCGGCGTCGCCAAAGATGAACTCGGCAAGCGTCCGGGCAAGAAACGTCTTCCCCACGCCGGTCGGGCCGAGAAAAATGAACGAGCCGATCGGGCGGCGCGGGTCCTTGAGGTCGGCGCGCGAGCGGCGGAGCGCCTTGCTGATCGCGGTGACCGCCTCGTTCTGCCCGATCACCTTGCCCTGGATCTCGGATTCCATCGCGAGGAGCTTGGCGGTTTCCTTCTGCTCCATGCGCGAGAGGGGGACGCCCGTCCACTTGGAGACGATGTGCATGATCTCCTCGTCGGTCACAACGACTTCCTTCTCGTCCTTGTTCGATTTCCACTCCGCAAGGATGGCCTCGAGTTTCTCCTTCTCATGCTTCTCGCCGTCGCGCAGGGCGGCCGCTTTTTCGAAATTCTGCGACTTGATCGCGGCTTCCTTTTCGATCCGAATTTTTTCAATTTCGGCCTCGACGTCCTTGATGTCCGGCGGGCGGGTCATCGCCGCGATGCGCGCGCGCGAGCCGGCCTCGTCCATGACGTCAATCGCTTTGTCCGGCAGGAAGCGTCCGGTGAGGTAGCGGTCGGAAAGCTTTGCGGCGGCCTCGAGGGCGGCATCGAGGATTTTCGCCTTGTGGTGGGCCTCGTATTTCGGGCGGATGCCCTTGAGGATGAGAATGGTTTCCTCGACGGACGGGGCCTCGACCTTCACCGTCTGGAACCGGCGCTCCAGCGCGGCGTCCTTCTCAATATACTTCCGGTATTCGTTCAGCGTGGTGGCCCCGATGCACTGGAGCTCGCCCCGGCTGAGAGCGGGCTTGATGATGTTCGAGGCATCCATCGCGCCCTCCGCGGAGCCCGCGCCGACGATCGTGTGCAGCTCGTCAATGAAGAGAAGGACATTTTTGTTGCGCCGGATCTCATCCATCACCGCCTTGATCCGCTCCTCGAACTGGCCGCGGTATTTCGTTCCGGCGACCATGAGCGCGAGGTCGAGCGTGATGACTTTTTTGTCGTGCAGGAGTTCCGGGACGTTTCCAGCGGCGATTTCCTGGGCGAGCCCCTCGACGATTGCGGTTTTTCCAACGCCCGCTTCGCCGATGAGAACCGGGTTGTTTTTTGTGCGGCGGCAGAGGATCTGTATGACGCGTTCGATTTCGTCGGCCCGGCCGATGACCGGATCGAGCTCGCCCTTCCTGGCGAGTTCCGTGAGGTCCCGGCCGAAGGCCCGGAGCGCGGGAGTCTTTGCGTCCTTTTTCGGGCTGCCGACCTCGGCGGGCTCCGTGTCGGCCTCGTCCTGCGGAGAAAAATTCGGATCAAGTTCCCGGAGGATCTCGTTGCGGGTGCGTTCGATATCGACCTCGAGGGCCTTGAGCACGCGGGCCGCGACGCCCTCGCCCTCGCGGAGCAGGCCGAGGAGGATGTGCTCGGTGCCCACATACGAATGCTGGAGGCTCTTGGCTTCCTTGCCTGCCAGGGCCAGAACTTTTTTTACGCGCGGGGTGTAGGGGATGTTGCCGACCATCTTGGTCTCGGGCCCCGAGCCCACCTGCTTTTCGACCTCCATGTGCACGGTTTCGAGGTCGAGCCCCATCTTTTGAAGAACATTCACGGCGACCCCCTGTCCGAGCTTGATGAGGCCGAGAAGGAGGTGTTCGGTGCCGACATAGTTGTGGTTGAACCGGTCGGCCTCCTTGCGGGCCAACTGCAGCACCTGTTGTGCGCGGGGCGTGAAGTTATTCATCATTTTTTTCTCCGGCGGAATCCGGGGTTTTCGCTTTTAAGTTTGCGATATCCGGCTCCTTCACCTGATGCAACTTTGCGCGGATTATGGCGGCGCGCAAGGAGTCCCTTTCGTCCGCCGACATTTTTTGTTCCCCCACGCCTTTTTTGAGGTGGGCTGGCTGGGTTTCGATAAAGAGTTCGTCCACCGGGAACCGGCAGGCTTCCGGGAACACGCCGAGATCCACGCCCAGCTTGATGACCGAGAGCAAGTTGAGCGCCTCCTTCGAACTCATCGAATACGCGTGGGAGAGGACCCCGTAGGCACGGCCGATCTGGTCGTGGAGGGTGACCGCCTTCCGCTGCGCGAGGAGGGCGCGGGCGTTTTGCTCGTGCTCCAGGACCTGCTCGATCACCCGGTTGAGGCGGCCGATGATTTCCTCTTCGGTTTCTCCCAGGGTCGTCTGGTTGGAGACCTGGAAAAGATTGCCCATCGCTTCCGTGCCTTCCCCGTGGAGCCCGCGCACAGCCAGCCCGATTTTGTTGACCGAGTTGACAATCTTGTTGATTTGTTCGCTCATCACGAGTCCGGGCAGGTGGAGCATGGCGGACGCGCGCATGCCGGTGCCGACATTCGTCGGGCAGGCGGTGAGGTAGCCGAGGTTGGGATCGAACGCGTATTCCAGCAGATTCTCGAGCTCGGAATCCACGCGGTTGATCATGCCGAAAACCATGTCGAGCTGGAGGCCGCAGCAGATCGCCTGCATCCGGAGGTGGTCCTCCTCGTTGATCATCACGCTGAGTGTCTGCGGCGAGTTCATGACGACCGCGCTGCCCACGCCTTTTGCCGCGTGCTCGCGGCTGATGAGGTGGCGCTCGACAAGAACCTGCTTTTCGAGCGGGGAGAGCGCTTCGAGGTTCTCGGAGTAGGAGTCCGCCATCTCCGGCAGATTCTCCACCGCATCTTTCACGAGCCGCATCACATCGAGGCGCTCGGCTTTTTTCGCCCATCCGGGGAACGGCTTTTCGCGCAGGTTGCGCGCGAGGCGGACCCTGCTGCTGACGACGATGTTCCGGTGCGGACCGTCGCCGGAGAGCCAGGCGCCGGAGCTGGCAATGATGCGTGAGAATTTCATGCCGTGGCTTCCATCCTGCGGATCTGGTCGCGGAGGTCGGCCGCCCGCTCGTATTCCTCCGCCGCGACCGCCTGGTGCAGGTTGTCCTGAAGAGAGCGCAGCTTTTCCCCCTGCTCGCGCCGCTCCTTCAATGCCGCCGGCGCCTTGCCGGTATGGACCGTCCCCTTGTGCATGTTTTTCAGCATGCTGGAAAGCCCGTCGGCGAAAACCGCGTAGCAAGCGCTGCACCCGAGGCGTCCGGTTTTCTTGAAATCCGCCTGCGTGAACCCGCAGACCGGGCACTTGAGCGAACCCGGATTTTTTTCAATTTCCTGAGCCGCGCCCAATCCCATCAGCAGGTCCGCAAGCGCGAAACCCGTCGGATCGTTCACCCCCTTTTCCTTCGAGCAGGCCTCGCAGAGGTTTACCTTCTGCATCTTGCCCTCGACGATCTGGGTCAGAAAAACCGTGGCTTCCTTCGACTGGCAGACATCGCATTGCATACCACTAATAAATCGCCGCGCCTGTGGCGGCTGTCAACTCGCGGAAGCGTGCGATGAGGCGTTTTGTCACGGGTCCGGGAAGCCCGTCCCCGATCGCCCGGCTGTCCAGGCTCACAACCGGAATGACTTCCGCCGCGGTGCCGGTGAGAAAAGATTCGTCGGCCGTGTAAAAATCGTAGCGGGTCATTTCCGGCTCGCTGATCCGGATCCCCAGTTCCGCCGCCATCTCGAAAACGACAGCACGGGTCACTCCCGCGAGGGCTCCCGAGGAAATCGGGGGAGTGAAAACCGCCCCCTTCTTCACGATGAAAACATTGTCCCCGGTGCACTCGGCCACATAGCCCTGCTCGTTGAGCAGCAGCCCCTCGCCGGCTCCCGCCTGCTGGGATTCAATCTTGGCGAGCACGTTGTTGAGGTAATTCAGCGACTTCACCATCGGGCTGAGAGCGCCATGCGACATCCTGCGGGTCGCGCAGGTCACCACATGCAGTCCGCTCTCATATTTGTCCGGCGGGTAGAGCGCGATTTTCGAGGCGATGATAATCACCGTGGCGCGCGGGCAATTGTTGGGGTTGAGCCCGAGGTCGCCGCAGCCGCGCGTGACAACGAGGCGCACGTAGCCGTCGCGCAGGTTGTTTTGACGGATCGTCTCCAGGAGGGCTTCGGAGATTTCCGCCATGCCCATCCCGATGTTCAGGCAGATCGCCTTTGCCGAATCGAACAGCCGCTCCAGGTGCTCCTCCAGGCGGAAGACGCGGCCGTTGTAGAACCGGATCCCCTCGAAAACCCCGTCGCCGTAAAGCAACCCGTGGTCGAAGACTGAAATCTTCGCGTTCTCCTTGTCGTAAAATTGTCCGTCTATGTAGATTTTCATTCTGGCTGTGTTCTGTTGGCGCGTTGGCGCAAGTTGGAAATCATGCCCTGTCTCCCGCGCAATCTCAACCATCTTTATCGGCTGGCTACGCTTCGGCTTCTGTGAAAACGTGTGCGGCTGCCACCTTTCCCGCTCCGTGGTTCGAAAGCTTTTCCCGGAATGAACTCCCTCTTTCCCGCCGACCGGCCGGTCCTCGCACTGGCACCCATGCAGGATGTCACCGACTGGGCGTTCTGGAAGCTCATGGCCTCGTATGGCGGGCCGGACATCTATTTCACCGAGTATTTCCGCGTCACCCCCGGATACCGTCCGGAGCGGACGATCCTGCGTTCGATCACCGAAAACCCGACGGGCAAGCCCGCTGTCGCGCAGATCATCGGCAACGATGCCGGATGGATGTTAAAAACCGCGCGGCGACTGGAAAGCTGCCCGGTGGCGGCGGTGGATCTGAACCTCGGCTGCCCGGCTCCGGTCGTCTATCGCAAATGTGCGGGCGGCGGGATGCTTCGCGACCCGGAACGAGTGGATGCCCTCCTCGGGGCGCTGCGGGGCGGGATTGAGCGAAAGTTCACCGTGAAGACCCGACTGGGCTTCGCCCATCCCGGCGAGTTTGACCGCCTGCTGGAAATCTTCAGCCGGCACCGTCTCGACATGCTCACTGTCCACGGACGCACGGTCCAGGAAAAATACGGCCCGCACGTCCACCTCGACCGGATTGCACAGGCGGTCCAATCCCTGCCCTTCCCGGTGATAGCCAACGGAAATGTCTCCTCGGTGAACGATGCCCTGCATGTGCTGGAAGCGACCGGCGCACGCGGTCTGATGATCGGGCGCGGGGCGATCCGCAACCCCTGGATCTTCCGGCAAATCCGCGACCGCCTCGAAGGCCGCGCGGTTTCCCTGCCCACAGGCCGCGACGTGCTGGCCTATGTCGGGGCACTTTACGAGGCGGGCTGTTCCGGCAATGCTCCCGAACGCTCGCAGGTCCAGAAAATGAAAAAGCACATGACCTTCCTCGGCGAAGGAATCTCCCCGGAGTTCCTGCACGTCATCCGCCGGGTCGTCACGCGCAAGGACTTCTTCGACACCTGCCGCCACGCGCTCGACCACGACAAGCCGATGCCTCTCGTCCCCTCAAGCGCGGACCGCCCTCTTCCTGCGTGAGCTGCTTTCCATGGCAACAAGTTTCTCATGGAGAGGTTTTGCAAACCTTCAGGCGGCAGACTTTTTCAATGAAAGAAAAATCGCGATCCCTGTGGTGAACGAAGCAGCTATTTTCGATGGCACATGCTGCAATCAGGCAATCCACCGAACTTCGAATGGTGAATCCCCCATTCCGACAATCACGATAGATCTTCGCCGCGAGTTCCTATTGGTTGCAACGAGGATTGAGCGGAACCCCGCCCCACCGAAAGCCGGGTCAGGGCTCGTTGGTTTCGGAGTTTTTGAACGTGTCTCCGATGGCCTTCCCGGCCCCCTTGAAAGCTTCGCCGATGCCTTGGATGGCATTTTTCGCGTCGTTAAAGGCACGGCTGATTTTGGCGGCTTGGAAGTCGGAGCGGAGTCTGGATGTCTGGCGGCGGAAAAGATCGGCCTGCACGGCGTCTCCATTTTTCTCCAGCACTGCAATTTCGGCGTCGAGTTTTGCGAGGGATTCCTCGACGGCCGCCTGGGCTTTGTCACTGGGAGCGGCCTGAAACTCCACAATCTGCCTTTTTGCGGTCTCCACCGTTCTCGCGGGCGAGTCGCATCCGGCGAGCATCATTGCAAGGCAAACAAGTGCGGCAATCGTCCGGTTCATGCGCAAAAGGTATCGAGAGCGGGGATGCGTCCGCTTTCCATCCGCACACCCGGGCGGTTTGCCGCCAGATGCCGGAGGATGTGGAAGACTTCCTCCGGATCGGCATCCACGGCGAGAGCGACCTGCTCGGGAGTCTCCGGCTTCCCGGATTTTTTGATGTGGGCGGCGACACGGCGCTGGATTTCAATGATTCTGGCAGCGGCCTTTTTCCCCGCCTCGACCCCCGGCTGGTGGTAGGCGTTGATGTTGACGAGCGATCCGTAAAACCCGACGGCGCGTTCGTAGAGTGCGATGAGCGCCCCGAGCTGGAAGGCATTGAACTCGGGGATGCTGATCGTGAGGGATTCGCGGGCATTCTCATGAAGGGCGCTGCGTGTGCCTCGGAGGAACCCCTGCAGGTAATCGCCGGGGGTCACCTCCGGCTCGACTTCGAGCGGGGCGGAAGAAGCCGCTTTGCGAACTTCGATGAAGGTCACGAAGAAATTATTGATGCCATCGCGGAGCTGCTGGACATACGCGTGCTGGTCGGTCGAGCCTTTGTTTCCATAGACCGCGATGCCCTGGTTGACGACACGGCCGTCGAGGTCGAGCTCCTTCCCGAGCGATTCCATGACAAGTTGCTGGAGGTAGCGGCTGAAGAGGAGAAGGCGGTCTTTGTAGGGCAGGATGACCATGTCCTTGAGCCCGTGTCCGCTGCCGGCATGGAACCACATGAGGGCCAGAAGCATCGCGGCATTCCGGCGGATGTCGTCGGTGCGGGTCTTCTCATCCATCGCAGCGGCTCCATCAAGGAAGGAGGCGACATCCAGACCCTGGAGGGCCATTGGAACAAGGCCGACGGCACTCATCACCGACGTGCGTCCGCCAACCCAGTCCCACATCGGGAACCGGCGGAGCCACCCTTCGGAGGCAGCCACCTTGTCCAGGTCGCTGCCCTCGCCGGTGACCGCCACAAAATTCTTTGCGGACGGGAGTCCGGCTTTGCGGAATGCGGCCTGCACCGTGAGCATGCCGTTCCGGGGTTCTTTTGTTCCGCCGGATTTTGAGATGACCACAACGAGTGTTGTGCCGGGGCCCGACCCGATTTGGTCGAGGACTTTGTCCATGCCGTCCGGGTCGGTATTGTCGAGGAAGTGGACGCGGAGCGGATCCGTTGAGTTCCAGAGCGCGTCGGCGACGAGTTCCGGACCGAGGGCCGACCCCCCGATGCCCACGATCAGGACGTCGGTGAACGGAGCGCCTGAAGCGGAGAGGATCTTCCCGGAATGAACGTTCGCCGCGAACTCGAGGATCGCTTTTTTCGTGGAAATGATCGCCTCTTTGATCTCCGGGGACGGAGCCAGCGAAGGATTGCGCAGCCAGTAGTGCCCGACCATGCGCTTCTCATCCGGGTTCGCGATCCCCCCTGCCTCGAGCGCCTTCATCTGCTTGCACGCCCGGTCGGCGGCGAGGGACGTTCCGGTGAAAAAATCCTCCGGGAAATTCATCCGGCTGATGTCAATCGAGAACCCGATGTCGTCGTAGCTGAGGAAGTATTGTTGGAACCTTTGCCAAAGCGTGGTTGTGCTCATGGGCGTAAGCGAACTAAATTGCCGCCGTTATGGCAAACCGAATTCCCCATTGTGACGAAATCTTTTCCGGGATCCTCTGCGGGACCGAGGAGGAAACCCGTTCGCTCGGGCGGAGTGTTGGTGCCGCCGCGCCGCGCCGGTTGATCCTCAGCCTCGAGGGACCGCTCGGGGCCGGGAAAACCTGTTTTGTGCAGGGGCTCGCCGAGGGGCTCGACCTGGATGCCTCGGCTGTTTCCAGCCCGACCTTCACCCTCGTTCACGAATACCCCGGCGGGCGGCTTCCGCTCGTGCATTTCGACCTCTACCGCCTGGAGAAGGAGGAGGAACTGGTTCCCTTGGGATTTGACGAGTATTTGCAAGAGCCGGGAGTTTGCGCCATCGAATGGGGAGGAAAATTCCCCGGGGCCCTGCCTTCGGGCACATGGAGAATTCAATTTTCCATCGTGCCGGCCGGGCGCAGAATCCAAGCCGCTGTCCTGCCATGAACGTCCTTTCCATCGATTCCTCCGGGCCGGAAGGCAGCGTCGCGGTTTTGGCGGACGGACGCGCGCTCGAATCGTGGAGTTTTCGATGTCCCCGCGGCCGGGGAGGCTCCATGTTTCCGGCTTTGGAGGAGGCTGTCGCGCGGATCGGGCGGGCCGGTCTTGTTGTCGTGGGGACAGGGCCCGGCGGATACAACGGCCTGCGCATGTCCGTGGCCGCGGCCTGGGGGATCGCCACGGCGCACGGGGCACGGCTTGTCGGAGTCCCTTCGCTTCTTGGCTACGAGGCCCCCGAGTATTTTGTCACGGGCGACGCGCGCGGAGGTCAGTGGTTCCTGGCTCGGATTTCTCAGGGCAGGCTTGTGGAGGCTCCCGCCCTGATGAAGCCGGAGGAGATCCATATCGAGCCAGGAATCCCGGTTTTTTGTCCCGGAGGCCGGCTGGACGGCCTTCCCCAAGCCCTCCAGAAGCCGCCCAGCGCAATCGTCCTTGCCATGCGGACCGATTCCTTCGCCTCCCCCTCACCTTTCTATCTGAAGCCCCCGCACATTACCAAACCGGCCAAACGGCCAACTTTCCACCCGCCGCAACCGGGAAAAAACTGACAAAAAAGGCCGGCGGATTTTGAATTATTGCGAATCGCGGCGTTCAACAATGCCGGCGCAAATCCGCTTGGCGAGCTTCTGGCGGAAGGACGACCGTTGTACCAGGGCCGCATCGTAATGCCCGACCAAGAGGGACAAAGCTTTGCGATCCACGCGATCGAGAATTTGAGAAAGGACATGGGGACCGAATTCATGCGGAAGCCTGTCTGGGAAGGCCTCACTCCGTCATCATGGTGCTGGCCCTGGGCCGCGCGTTGCCCTTCATAAAATGTTGTTTTTTGCCCGGCCGGTCAAAGCATAGTGGTCCGCCGTTCGACCGCTCACCAAACCACTATTCCGAAATCATGACCGCCCTCTTCTTGCTCGCTGCAATCACCCTTCCCGCCGACCCCGCCAGCATGAAAATGTGGGCTTATGTGGGATTCGTCGCGCTTGTGATGGTCTTCCTCGTCCTCGATCTTGGCGTTTTCCACCGGGAGGCCCATGAAGTGAGCCTGAAGGAATCCATGCTTTGGTCCGCCATCTGGCTCGCCTGCGGGCTCTCGTTCACCGGGTTTGTTTTCTACGCGTACCAGTTCCACTGGCTTGGTCTGGGATTGGAGACTCCGACCTATGCCGCGGGAGCGATTGTGCTGGGCGAGGTCGCCGGAGCCACCGCGGCGGTCCAATACCTGACGGGATACATCGTCGAGAAGTCCCTGGCGATGGACAACATCTTCGTGATCGCGATGATCTTCAGTTATTTTGCCATCCCTGCGAAATATCAGCATCGCGTGCTCTTCTGGGGAATCATCGGTGCCCTCATGATGCGCGGCGGCATGATCTATGTCGGCGCGGAGCTGATCATGCACTACACTTGGATACTCATCGTCTTCGGGATCTTTCTGATTCTTACAGCCCTCAAGATGGCGCTGATCCAAAGCCACAGCGACCCGGGAAAAAATCCTGTCGTGAGACTCGCCAAGCACTTCTTCCGCACCGTGGACTTCTACGACGGGCAGAAGTTCTTCACCCACCGCACGGTGAAACCGACTTGCATCAGAGATCCCAAAACCGGCAAGGACATCCAGGCCCCGGCAGAGCCGGGCACCCTTTCCGCCCGGCAAGCCATCACGCCGCTCTTTCTCGCTCTCATCATGGTGGAAATCACAGACCTCGTCTTTGCGGTGGATTCCATTCCCGCAATTTTTGCAATCACCCCCGATCCCTTTCTCGTCTTCACGAGTAATATTTTTGCGATCCTTGGGCTGCGCGCCCTGTATTTCTGCCTGGCCGCGTTGATTAGCAAATTCCGTTTCCTCAAGCCCGCCCTGATCCTGATTCTCGCCTTCGTCGGCATCAAACTGCTCCTGCTCGCCGCGCCGCCGTATTTCAATGATTTCGGTCTCAGTGCCAACGAGATCAAGAGCATCAAAATTGATCCGCTGATCTCGCTGGCCGTGGTGCTCAGCACGCTCGCTGCAGCCACGGTGATGTCGGTCCTGCTACCGCTCAAAGAGCGCGACCAGCCGGCGTGACCGCCGCCAGACCATCTGAACCGCCAGGGATCCACTCAAAATAGGAAAAGGGTCGAAGGGGTCAGTAGTGAATGGCACTATCCGCCTTGCCAGCACCTGCAACGCCGCACAGACGGCACTGGAAAGCGGGCATGACCAGTCTGTCCTGTTCGCCCACTACCGCGAGATCGTGAAGCCGAAAGACGCCGCCCGATATTTCAGCATCCGGCAAAAAAAACGGGGCAGCGGAAAAATCGTTTCCTTCGCCGCCGGCGCGTGACATCTTCCCCCGATGCCGGACAAGGAATTCACGCAATGGCTCGACTGCGGGCGCATTTTCGCCTGGCGGGACATCGAAAACGGGAGAATTGGTTCCTTTGTCGTTCTGCTCATTGCGGACATCGCCGGGCGCGAACATTGCGTTGCCAGATACGACACCGCACACGGCACGCCCCACCGCGACATCATCGGAATAAAAAAAGGACTTCTTGAAAAGGAGTGGTTTTTCGAGTCCAGTAGGGAAGAGGTTTTTGATTATGCCATCCGTGATTTCCAAACCAACGCGCAAGAATACATCCGGTTCTTCCTCGCGCACTGAAATGAGCGGGTTCTCCATCCGTGTTCCCCAGCACCCGGAAAAGCCGTTCACCGTGGCTGCTTGCGATCGTATCTTGAAAAAACACGGCTTCCACCCCGCAACACCGGAAGAGTCCCGCACGGCCCACGAGGCCGTCGCCCGCCTCGACGCCAAGATTGCCAGCCAGTTGGGCAAAGCCTGATCCGTTCAACGGGCGGGATGTCCAACGCCGGTTTTGAAATCGTGCTATCGTGGAAGATTGATTCTTTGAAACCGCTTTTGATTTCCGCCGGGGCGAGATTTGAAATTGTCACGCACCTGACACGCCTTTCGGCAGGGAAGGCACACGGGAGCAACCCAAGCGCCTAAAACCGCGTGACAATGCGTGACAAAAAGGATGGTTTGTTTTGCGCTTTTTTGCCAACTTGACAGGCAAACGAAAAAGCCCGCAAAGCTAGTGTTTATCGGCTTCTGCGGGCGTTTTGAAAATGGCAGCGCGTACGGGATTTGAACCCGTGCACCAGCCTTGAGAGGGCTGTGTCCTAACCCCTAGACGAACGCGCCGTTTGACGAACTTGTTATTTTATCACTTGGCAGACGGCTGGCAAGGATGGAAATTGGCCGGGTGACGCTTTATCCTGATGTTGTTTGAGATCCTTCTGGTCGCCGGGGCGGGCACCTTCGCGTTTGCCCTGAGGTCGTTTCATCATCCTTTTCTGTTCCGTGTCGGAACGCTTGGGCTGGTCGCCACTTCGTTTCTTGCCGGATGGCTTATCGGGGGAACCGTGCTGACGGGTTGTCTTTTCGCCTCGACCTGGTTTCTGCTTCCCTGGCTGGAAATTCTCACGCGCGTCCGCCGGATGCGACTGCCGCTGGACCGCCGGATCGAGCCGTGCGCGCCGCCCGCGCGGGCAAGCTTCCCGAATTTCGAGGGCCTGTGCTCTGAAATGGAATCCGGCGGATTTGAATATGCGGACGACGTCGGCTGGAGGCATGACGACATGCGCCATTTTTACCGGCTTTTCCTGAGTTCGGACCGGAAAACAATCGGGGCGATCTGCCTGGTCGAGCAGGCGGAATTCACATTTTACTACATTTCGTTTCGTTCCCGGACCGGCGACGGGCGGCAGGTAGTGACATGGAACTACCCGTTCTCCTACGGCCTGCACCAGTTTCCGGGCACGCAGCTTCACCGCGTTGCAGGCGAACAATCCGCTCTCATCGGGAGCCATGCCGGGCTCGTCGCACGCAACCTCGGGAGCGACGTTTGCGCGGTGGAACCGGAGGCCGTCTGCGACGAGCTCCAGGGCGATCTGCGCGTGCAACTCGACCACAACATCGCGTGCGGGATCCTCCGACGGGAAGGCGACTCGATGATCCGCTATACCGTGCGCGGCATGTTTTTCTTGTGGTTTCAGTTCCTTCGCGATTTCGTCAGGTTTTCGTAATCATCGCCCGGATTCATCGGCCCGCGCTCTTGAAGCCGGACACCGCGAGGGCCATGCGCAAGGCTGGTGCCGCACGGTTCGCGGCATCAGACGGAATTGAAATCGTCAAGTTGGCGGCCCCGGGAGCTCGCGACCATTGAGAAACGAGCGGGGCCCCTGTCCGCAGGCGTCAACGAAGACTTTGTAGAATTGCGCATAGCTTCCGAATCCGGAGGCATAAACCGCTTCCATGATCGTGGGCCGGGCGGGTTTCCAGTAATATTCCCAGAAGCGGGCGAGCCGCAGGGAGTTGCGGTAGCGGCTGAACGGCACGCCGACTTGAGACGCGAAGAGGCGGCTGAAATGCGTTTCGCCCAATCCGCATTTTCGCGCGAGCTGCCCAAGGGTTCCGCTCCAAGCATCATCCCCCAACACCCCGATGGCACGGGACACGGAAGGGTGCAGGGAGACGGAACTGTGGCGGGTGGTTCCGGCCCGCTGGAGACGCCAGCACAGCAGGAGCAAATGGTGCAGACCGGCATTGAGCCCGTCAGGATCTCCGTGCCGGTAACGGAAATCCGATTTCACACCAAATCCGGCCTCGCGGTTGAGGGTGTCGGGATCGAGAGATCCTTCCATAACATGGTTCATCATCCGGAGCAAAAAACCGTATGTCCCGGGATCGAGGACGGTGTGCAGCACCGTCTTCCCCTCCGCCTTTTTTCGCTTCAGCCCCGCGTAAGCCTCCCCGTGACACGAGCGCACGATCAGGTCCGGCTTGAAGACCGCGACATAGTTTTGCGCATCGTTTGTGCGGTCCACCAGTTGGTGTTCCTGTGCCGGAAACAACCACAAAAGCGAGCGGGGACCAAACGTGAACCTTCGGCCTTCGGCCAGGTAAGTGATCGTCCCCCGGGCGACGAGATTGAGCTCGAGCTCGACATGGTGATGGCTCCTGAGCGACGGCGGATTGCGCGCGGATTCCGCCAGAAAAAGAAAGCCGTCGTAAACCGGGTCGAGCTTGAGGTCCTGCAGCACAATCGCAAAATACGATAACTTTTTCTCAGGTGGCGAGAAGAATGCACGGGAGATCTGATGTAGCGTAATCCCTTCAAACCTTCCCTGCCATGACATCGAAAGAACGCATCCGCGCCGCCATTGAACACCGTCAACCCGACCGTATGCCGATGGATTTCGGCGCGTCCTTCATCACGGGGATCCATTGCAGCGTCGTGGAGAACCTGCGCCGGCACTACCATCTCGACCCGCACCCGGTCACGGTCTGCGAGCCTTTCCAGATGCTCGGCCTGGTCGAGGACGATCTGAGAGAGGCGATGGGAATTGATACGACGCCGATTTTTCCGAACCGCACGATCTTTGGATTTGTGAACGAGGACTGGAAGCCCTGGAGGACGCCATGGGGGCAGGATGTGCTGGTCTCCGGGCATTTCGAGGCCGATGAAAAGCCGGACGGCAGCTACATCTATCCGCAGGGTGACCGGTCCGCCCCCCCCAGCGGACACATGCCGAAAACCGGATATTTTTTCGATTCAATCATCCGGCAGGGGAAAATTGACGAGGACAACCTGAAGGTCGAGGACAACCTGGAGGAGTTTGCCCCGATGAAGCCGGCCGAAGAAGCCTATTGGCGGGAGCAGGCGGATCTCTTCCGGGGGTCCGGGCGTGCGGTCGTCACGCACCTCAACGGCACCGGACTCGGCGACATCGCCCTTGTGCCCGCGCCATTCCTCGCGGCTCCCAAAGGTGTCCGGGACATCGCCCAATGGTATATGACGGTGGCGTCCAATCCGGAATTCATCATGGCCCTCTTCGACCGGCAGGTGGAAATTGCTTTGGGGAATCTGGTCCGCCTATGGGAGATCGCGGGCGACGTGATTGATGTTGTTGTGGTCTGCGGCACCGACTTCGGGACGCAGGAATCCACGTTCTGCTCGCGCGCCACGTTCGATGAGATCTGGCTACCCCGCTACCGGCGGATCAACGACTGGATCCACGCGAACACGGCTTGGAAAACCTTCAAGCATTCCTGCGGCGCGATCGAGGGCTTCCTGCCGGGCATCATCGAGGCGGGGTTCGACATCGTCAATCCCGTCCAATGCTCGGCCAAGGGCATGGATGCGAAGCTTCTGAAGGAGCGTCACGGCGACCGGATCACGTTCTGGGGCGGCGGGGTCAACACGCAAAGAACCCTGCCGTTCGGCACTCCCGGGGAGGTGCGCCACGAAGTGCTTGAGCGTTGCAAGACGTTCGCCCCAGGCGGCGGATTTGTCTTCAATGCCATCCACAACGTCCAGGCTCTCACCCCGACCGAAAACGTCGTGGCAATGATCGAGGCCGTGCAAGAATTCAACGGCGCCTGACGATCCGCGCGGTCAGACGATGCGGTAGAGATGGTCGCCGACACGGACTTTTTCCGGCACGGGAAAAGCAGCGCGGATGCCTTTGCCGGCCTGGGTGGCCGGGGTGCCTTCTTCGCCGATGCGGAGTTCGGTGACTTTTGCGCGGATCGCTCCGGTGGTGTCTCCCAGAATCCAAAGCTCATCGCCGAGGCGGATCGGTTCCGCTCGGACAAAGCCTTCCGCGACGCCGAGGCGCGGGTAGTATTTGGTAATTTCTCCGACGAAGACTTTCTTTTCGGTGGCTTGGGAATGCGACGAGGGGGCCCAGTCGCCGAGCGGTTTTCCCAGATAGTAGCCTCCCTCCCAGAATCCGCGATGGAAGACTTTCGCCAGCTCGGCCATCCACTCGCCCGTCTCCCTTTTCGAGCGGAAAGTGCTGTCCTGCCAGGCATCAATGGCCTCGCGATAGACGCGCACGACGGTGGAAACGTAATCCGCGGAGCGCCCGCGGCCTTCAAGTTTCAAGACCGATACCCCGGCATCGAGGATTTGATCGAGGAACGGCAGGGTACAGAGGTCTTTTGGCGACATGACCTGATGACCGTCGAGGACGAGTTCGGCACCGGTTTCCTGATCGGTGACCAGGTAGTTGCGCCGGCAGGGTTGGAAGCATGCGCCACGGGCCGCCGAGGCCTCGGGACCGTAGAGAGCCAGGCTCATCTGGCATTTTCCGGAGAAGGCGACACAAAGTGCCCCGTGGGCAAAAATCTCGATTTGCAGCAGCTTTCCGGATGGTCCGCAGAGACGCTTTTCCCGGATGCCCTTGATGATGCCGCAGACTTGATCAAGGCGGAGTTCACGGGCCAGGACGATCACGTCCGCAAAGCTGGAAAAGAACTGCACGGAAGCCAGGTTTGTGACGTTTGCCTGCACGGAAAGATGGACAGGCAGGCCCTCGGAGCGGGCGATTTGCAGAACGGCGGGGTCCGCCGCGATGACGGCGTCCACGCCGGCTTTCTTTGCAAGGCGGCATTGGGAGCTTGCCTCTTCGAGTTCCTCATCGAAGAGGATGGTATTGAGCGTGAGGTAGGCTTTTGCGCCATATTTTCGGCACTTTGCGGTCATTTCCCGCATGTCCCTTGCCAGGAAATTGCCCGCCGCCCGGGCGCGCATATTGAGTTTCCCCACGCCGAAGTAAACGGAATCGGCTCCGGCCTTCAATGCGGCGGAGAGGGATTCCCACGAACCGGCTGGTGCCATCAGCTCGATGGTTCTTTCGGCGGACATCCCGGTGTTCATGGAGAAGAGGATTAGCGACACCAACCCCGGTTGCCCCCGTAGCCGTAGCCTCCATAACCCCGGTAGCCGTAGCCCCCCGGCCACCCGCCCCAACCCACACCGATGACTGCGGGAGGCGCGTAATAGGCCGGATAAACAGACGAGGGGTAGCAGGCTGGATAGCCCGTGTAATAGGGAGCAGTCACGATGTTTTCCTGCACGGTCAACCCCATGCTGGCGACAAGCGCCGGGTTGATGGTGCCGGTCGGCGTGAGCCGGTGGTCGCGTTGGTAATTGCGTATCGCCCGGCCCGTCGCGGGGCCGATGGCCCCGTCGATCGGACCCTGGTAATAGCCCTGTTTCGCAAGCACGGTCTGCACGGTGGCTTCCAGCGATTGCGTTTGGCGGAAAGGGAGCATTTCCACAGCGCAGCCGGCCAGCACCAGGCAGAACAAAAGAAAAACTCCCGTGCGAATCAAGAGGACGACGTTGTGCATGATACCACCCCATACTCCATGAAAATGGGCAGGGCCAGTCATTCCTTTGGAACAGAAAAAAGTCCGGTCAGGTTGCCCTGCTGCCCATGGCCTGCAGGATCCGGCAAATCGCCAGGGTTTCTTCTTTCGCAACAGGCGCAATGCCCGTGGTGAAAAAATCAACGAGCTTTCCGACAAAGGGAGCATAGACGGGAGCTGCGAGTCGCGCGAAGGACACCACGCGACCGGAAAAATGGAGGGAGCCGTTGAAGTCCGCGGGTGCGGGAGGGACGGAGAGCCGGAGGCTCGCGGTGGCATCATTCCTCCACATGAAATGAAAGGTCTCCGGCACATCCGGGTCTGGCCGGCATTCGGTCCAATCCGGCCCGAGCGCGGCGACAAGCATCTCGACGGAGTGGATCGCATAGAACTGGTAAAGCGGCACCCCCTCGATGCGGTTCAGCGGACCGGTCAGCTCGAAATGCCTGAGCTTCTCGCGGGGAGCCGTCTGGAGCGCGCCGACAAAGTCCGGCAGGAACCGTAGCGAGGAGGCGGAAAACAACGGCGCGGCATGCTCCTTCGCCAGAGAAAAAATCCGCTCCGCATCGGCGGGCAACCCGGCGACCGGTTTGTCGATGAAGACCGGCAGCCCCGGCCTCACCACCTCCCGATACAGCGGAAGATGGGATGCCCCGTCGAGGGCGAGGATCAGCAGTGCGTCCGCGCGGCGGGCGACCTCGCCGGGCGAACCGAAAATCGGGACTCCCATTGCTTCCATGTCGCGGGTGAATCCGGCCACGCGATCCCGGCTGGCCGGGATGCCTTCGTTCCCTCCCGGCCACGCGCCGATGACGGAGTGCTCGGGATATTGCTCTTGGATAATCCGTGTGAAAGCCGGACTGTGCGAGGTGTCCAGTCCGAGAATTCCGATCCTCATGATCTAAAATTTCCCGCTGCGCTTCTCGAAGCCGGTCGGCTTGCCAAACGTGCCCGCACCGGACTGGATCCATGCGGCGGTCCATTCCAGCATCTCCTCAATCCGCGCCACGGGAGGACCGAAGAGGGAATGCGATTTTTCCGCATTGTTGAGCCAGGCGGTCTCCTCCTCCTTGCCGCAGAGGATCGGGTCGCGTCCGAACAACCTGCCGAACCCCTCGGCCAGCTCGCGCACGCTCAGGATTTTCTGGCCGGCCACGTTGAGAATAAAGGGGGAGGTATCAGCCAGCCGAAAGGCCCGCAGGATGTGATCGACCGCATCGCGCTGCCAGATGACGTTCACCCATCCCATCGACAGATCGACCGGCTCGCCCTTCTGCACCTTCTGCGCGATGTCCACCAGCACGCCGTAACGGAACTCGGTCGAGTAATTCAGGCGGATCAGAGCCACGTGCGACCCATGGTCGCGGGCCGCCGCGGCAAAGGCCAGCTCCCGCTCCAGACAGGATTTCGCATACTCGCCGGGAGGATCGGTCGGATCGGTTTCCCTGCTGCCGCCGGTGGATGGGCTCACCATCGAATACACGCAGCCGGTCGAGAACACCAGGCAGCGCGCCCCGGCGAACCGCCGGGCCACCCGGCGGGGCAGTTTCACATTCATCCGCCTCAACAGGTCGGGCTGGTCCCCCGTGCCGAATTTCGCGCCCGCCATGAAAATGATGTTCGGGACATCGGGCAGTGAAGCCAGCGCCTCGTCGTCCTCCAGATCGCACGCCAGCGTCTCCACCCCCGCCTCCTCGAATGCCGCCCTCCCGTGGACCGTCGAAAACCGCGAAACCGCCGTCACCCGCCTCCCCCGCTCCCGCGAATCGTCCGCCCGCTTCAGCATCGCACACACATGCAGCCCCATCTTCCCGCCCGCCCCCAGAACAAGAAACGGGCCGTCCACCCCGTCCATCGCCTCCCCCAACCCGTCCGATGGACAGGAAAGGCTTTTCTCCACCTGGTCCGCCGGCACCGGAAGGGACAACCCGCGCTTCGCGGAGGGATCGATTTTCAACATAGTAACCATATGGTTATCTTTGACGCGGCGGCGAGTCAAACGAAAAATGGCCCGAAAAAAGGCCGGCCTTCACCGCTCATGCCCGAAAGTTGCAATTGCTGGGATTTTCCAGAGAGAGCGGGCGTCCCGCCCTTGGAGGCACTGGTTTTGCTGCGAGGCTCAGTCTCCAAACGGGCGGGACGCCCGTTACCCGTGTGGTTTGCAACTTTTGGAGATGTGCGGGGTCTGTGGAGCGCACACCCGAAAACGGTTTTTCTCCGTTTGCTCCGCGTGAGGAATCGCAGGTTTAAAGCTGAATCTCGGCGAGCACCTCGTTCGGGTTTGCGCCCATCTGGAACTCAAAGCCAACCTTGCGTGCGATGGTCTGCATTTTGATGTTGTCCCCGAGCATGTGTGCGCTGATCCGGGCGAGTTTTTCCGTGCGGCCGATCTCGACGAGCCGTTTGAGGAGTTCGGTGCCGAGCCCCTGGCCGTGCCAACTGTCGCTGATGAGCGTTGTAAACGTCGCCTCATTGCGGCCGTGCAGCTTGCTCAGGCGCCCGACTCCGAGCACTTCCTTTTCCTTGGTTTCCGGGTTGAGATATTCGATGACGAGCGCGATTTCGCGATCGTAGTCGTTGAAGCAAATCCGGGTGAGCCGTTCGTGGGCCGTCCGTTCACTCAGCTCAACCCGGCCGAAGAACCGGTGGTGGATGCTGCGGTCCGAGAGCGTTTGATGAAATTTCACCAGGAGAGGTTCGTCCTCGGGCTTGATGGGACGGAATGTCACCGGCCGGCCGTTTTTTGTCATTGATCGGGTGACATGGTTGGCCGGGTAGGGCCGGATTGCCAGCGTGGGGAGAGAGTCTTCGGGCACATCCCGGTCATGCAGCACCACGCGCGCGTCCAATGCGATGATCTGGTCGGCGGAAACCAGGAGCGGATTGATGTCAATCTCCCGTATCCATTTTTGCTCGGCCACGAGATAGCTGAAGCGCACGAGCAGATGTTCGAGGACAGTCATGTCCACGGCCTTGCGACCGCGGACACCTTTGAGAGCACTGTAGATGCGCGTCTGTTCCATCATGCGCCGGGCGAGTGTCGCGTTGAGCGGGGGAAGGCCGAGCGCCCGGTCTTTGTAAACCTCGACGAGCTGTCCGCCCGAGCCGAAGAGGAGGACAGGACCGAACTGGCTGTCCAGGCTGCTGCCGAAGATCACTTCGTAGCCGTCCCTCAGCGAGATCATCTGCTGGACGGTCACGCCCTGGAAATGGCCGGGGCCGGCCTTCTCGGCGACCGAGGTTTCGATCTCGTGCCACGCCTGCCGAACGGCGGACTCATTGGCAATATTCAGCTTCACCCCCCCGACATCGGTCTTGTGTGTGATCGTTGTGGAAAACAGTTTGAGGACGACAGGGAAGCCGAGCGTGGCAGCCGCCGCGGCGGCCTCGTCGGCCGTAGCGGCCACGACCGTCCTCACGGTCGGGATGCCGTAGGCATCGAGGATGCGCTTGGAATCAAATTCGCTCAGGAGCGTCTGCCCGTTCCTCCGGGCTTCGAGGAGAATCGCTTCCGCTTCCTTGCCACCGGCCTGATTTTCCGTCAGATCGCCGACAATGGTCGGAGTTTCGTAGATTCCCCGGAGGCTGTCGCTGTATCGCCACATGTAACTGAACGCCCGTGCCGCGCTGTCGGGATAGTTGAAGGCCGGGATGCTGGCCTTGTTGAGGATTTCTTCGCCGGCCTCGACATCGGCGCCGCCCATCCAGCTTGCAAGGACCGGCTTGCCTTCGATATGGGCGAACGGCTTGAGCATTTCGGCCGTGGCCGTCGCCTCGGTCATCGCCTGTGGCGTCAGGATGACGAGGATGCCGTCATTGTTCGGATCCTTTGCCGCGATCTCAACGGCTTTCGCATAGCGGACGGCACCGGCATCGCCAAGGACATCCACCGGATTGCCGTGGCTCCAATGCGGCGGCAGGAGATCGTTGTAGGCGGCCAGCGACTCGTCAGAAAGACAGGCGATCTGTCCGCCGGTGGACACGAGCATGTCAGTGGCCAGCGCGCCGGGGCCGCCGGCATTCGTGACAATGGCAAGACGCGGTCCGGATGGACGCGGTTGCTTGGCAAGCACTTCGGCCATGGCAAAAAGCTCGGAGATCGTGTTGACGCGGAGGACCCCGGTGCGGCGGAAAGCGGCCTCAAGAACCTCGTCGCTCCCTGTCAGCGAGCCGGTATGCGAAGCCGCCGCCTTGGCCGCCTGCTCGGTGCGCCCGACCTTGATGACGATGATCGGCTTCGTGAGCGCCACCTCGCGGGATGCCGAGAGAAAGGCCCGGGCGTCGCCGATTGACTCCATGTAAATGACGATGCTTTTCGTGTCGGGATCATCACCGAGATAGTAAATGAGGTCGCCCCATCCGACATCAAGCATCGATCCCAGCGAGGCAAATGCGCTAAAGCCCACGTTTTCGCGCAAACTCCAATCAAGGATCGCCGTGCACAGTGCGCCGCTCTGGCTCAGAAATCCCACCGATCCCGGCCGGGCCATGCCGGCCGCGAATGTCGCGTTCAGGCCGCGCTTCGGAGCCATGACACCGAGGCAATTGGGACCGATGATTCTCATTTTTCCGCGCGCGAGGCGCAGAATTTCCTGCTCGAGAGCGATTCCGGGAGCACCGGTTTCTTTGAAACCCGCGGAAATAATGACCGCGCCTTTGACGCCGGCATCGACACATTGAGCGATGAGACCGGGCACGCTTGTCGCCGGAGTGCAGATGACAGCGAGGTCGGGGCATTCGGGCAGCGCGGCAATACTGGGATAGGCTCTGATACCGAGAACGGTCTCCCGCTTCGGATTTACGGGATAAACCACGCCGCCAAACGTCTGGGCGGTGAGGTTGTCCAAAATCGTCCGGCCAACGCTGGCCGTCGTCTCGGTCGCGCCAATCAAAGCCACGCTCTTCGGCGCGAAAATGGGTGTCAGCGGGTGCGGAGCGGATCGTCGAAGAATGTCGTGGGAAGGCTCGGGGGGTGCTGGAGGAGGCTTGGGGGAATTCATGATTCGAAAGGAAACGCTCAGGCGCGGTATTTTGCAATGATGTCCTGCCGGAGCGGGATCCCGAATCCGGGGGCGTCGGGGACGTGCATGAAGCCGCCCTTGATGACCGGATGTGCGGCGGGGAGGTCGAACCACATCGGGTCGCGCTGGTAGCTGGGAAAAATTTCCACGGCGATTCCGTTGGGGGCGGAGGCGAGGAGGTGGAGTGCGACCTGCGGTTCCTCGTGGTGCGCCATTCCGATGCCGAAGCATTGGGCCATGCCCGCGATGCGCCGCCACTCGGTGGCGCCGGCGGCAATCGTGGCGTCCACGTTGAGGATATCAACAGCCCCCCTTGTGATCAGGTCGCGGCAGCCGTGGCGGGAGATTTCCCCCTGCCCGGCATTGACCGGCGTGCCTTCCTGTCGGACGCGTGCGTTGCCATCGAGCTGGTCGTGCCAGCGGACGGGTTCTTCCAGCCACGCGAGGCGGAGGTCCTTGACCCCGCGGGCGAACTCGACCGCCTCGTCAACCGTCCACGACTGGTTCGCATCGGTGCAGAGAAGAAAATCCTTTCCGCCCGCCTTCCGGGCCACGCGGGCGCGCCCGACGTCCTCCTCGACGGAGTTTTTCCCGACCTTGAGCTTCATCCCGAAAATTCCCTGCTCGCGAAATCCCGCGATCTCGGCTTCGAGGTCGCCGGCGGATTTTCCCGCATTCATGTAGCCGCCGATCCCTATGACGCGGACCTTGTCGGCGTATCCGCCGAGGAGTTTGGCCACCGGCTGGTTGAGCGCCTTGCCAAGGGCGTCCCAGAGGGCGAGATCCACCGTGGCGATGGCCTGGGTGTGGATGCAGTGCTTGGCAAGGTCGAGCGTGTGGATTCCCCGGTTTCCAAAGTCCACCCGGTGATGCCACAGGCTGTCCCAGAGACGCTCGATGTTCCGGACATCCTGGCCGAGCAGAAGCGGCTGGTAGTGTTCGTTGACAAGCTCGGCGACCTTGGACTGGTATTCCTCCTCGTCGCCGCCGAAAATTTCGCCGACCGTGCCGTTGTCGAGCTCGACGCGGCAGACCATCGTCGGGCGGCTGGTGATTTTATAAGTGCCGCCCTGGAAGGCGGTCTCCAGCTCGCGATGGAGCGGGATGGCTTGAACGTTTTTGATTTTCATTGTTTGAATTCTCCTCCAGAAAATGCCAGGGGCAGGAGAAAAAAGTCGATCTCGCCACGGTCATTGGTTTGTAGAACTTCGGCCATATACTTGTTCCAGCGTGGGGTCACAGGATGATCCGCCATCTTTTGGAACGACTCCTCGGCATCCGCAGTTTCGTGGACGAAGAGAGTTTCCTCATGCCGGTAGATGACCGTGCTGATTCCGAAGGACCGCATCGCCTCTTCCAACTCCGGCCACAACTCATCGTGCCGCCTTTTGTATTCCTCGTAACAACCCGGACGCAGTTTCAATGCCAGACCGATCGATTTCATAATTTGCCTTTCAGAGGCTAGGCGTAAAGATAATCGGCGACCGTCTCAGGCGCGGGAACCGGGCTGGCTTTCGCAAATGCGAGCGCCTCGTCGGCCTCCCGCTTGGCTTCGGATTCCAGCTCGCGGAGACGGTCCGGATCGACTCCGAACTCGCCGACCAGGCGTTTTTCAAAGCGCGGGATCGGGTCGGCTTTCTTCCATTTGAATGCCTCCTCCTCGTTGTCGTATTTTCCGGCGGAGATGGCGCTGTGCCTTTCCCAGCGGACGGTCTTGCATTCGAGCAGTGTCGGGCCTTCGCCCCGGCGGGCGCGATCGACGGCTACCTTCATCGCCGCATGAACAAGGATCGGGTCGTTGCCATCGACCTTCGCGCCTGCCATTCCGAACCCGTCGGCGTGCTGGCAGATGTCCTCGACGGATTTGCCTTTGTTGGTCGGAACCGAAATCGCGTAGCCGTTGTTCTCGCAGACAATCACCAGAGGCACCTTCCACAGGGCGATCATGTGCAGGGTTTCCAGGAATGCCCCCTCGCTGGTCGCGCCGTCGCCGATATAGACGACCGTCACGCGGCCGTTCTTGCGCTTTTTATTGGCCAGCGCCATGCCTGCGGCGATGGGAATGTGCGCCGCAAGGATCGCATTCGTTCCCCAGAAATCCTTCGTGACATCGCAAAGGTGCATGGACCCTCCGCGTCCCTTGCAGCACCCGTCCACCTTGCTGAGTAACTCGGCCATGACAGCTTTGATGCCGAGCCCCTTGGCCAGCGCGTGGCCGTGGCCGCGGTAGGTTGCAAAAACCTGATCGGTGGGTTCGAGCGCTGCAGCGCATCCCACAGCAATGGCTTCCTGGCAGATGCACGGGTGCGTGGACCCGGCAAAAAGCCCCTCTTTGTAGCTCGCGATCGCGTGGTTCTCAAACGCCCGGATCACGGACATCTGGCGATACCACGACAGCAGGGTTTCCACCGGAGGAGATGATTTTTTGCTCATGATGATTTCAGGCCATGACCTCGCGCACGGCGGCGATGACTTTTTCTTTGTTTGGAAAGACGAGATCCTGGAGGGTTCCCGTCGGAGCGGGCTGATCGTCGGCGGCGACGCGGAGGATCGGGGCCTCGAGATAATCGAATGCCCCCTCCTGCGCGGACTGGGCGATCTCGGCCCCCGCACCGGCGGTCTTCATGGCTTCATGGGCAACGATCAGGCGACCGGTCTTGCACACCGAGGCCACCAGACCCTCGCGGTCGAGCGGAGACAGGGTGCGCATGTCGAGCACCTCGCAGTCGATGCCTTCCTTGGCCAGATCATCGGCCGCCTCCAGGCACGGCCGCACCATGCCGCTGTAGGTGGCGAGGGTGACATGCTTCCCTTCGCGGGCCACGCGGAGTTTCCCGAACGGGATCGGCTCATCGGCCTCGGGCACCTCTCCTTTGCCCGCGTAGAGGCGGACATGCTCGACGTAGAGAACGGGGTTGCCGTCGCGGAGCGCGGTGAGCATGAGCCCCTTGGCATCCGCCCCATTGGAGGGGACCACGACACGCAGGCCGGGGATGTGCATGAACCAAGCTTCCAGGCTCTGGGAATGTTGCGCACCCAGGCCCAGGCGGTTGACGATCGGCGTCCTCACGACAAGCGGGACGCTCACCTGACCGCCGAATGTGAATCGCATTTTCGCGGCCTGGTTGACGATGGCATCCGATGCCAGCGTGATGAAGTCGATGAACTCGATCTCAACGACGGTGGGCATTCCCGCCATGGCGAGCCCGATGCCGAATCCCGTGGTGGCCGCCTCGGCGACGGGGCCGTCGGTCACACGATCCTCCCCGAACTCGTCGTAGAGGCCTTTGTAAACTCCGAAGGTTCCGCCGTAAGGCCCGATGTCCTGCCCGAGCAGAACGATATCCGGATTCCGCCGCATCTCGTGCCGCAGGGCTTCGTTGATGGCTTCCGCCATGCTCAGTTTTCGTTGGCTCATAGGGCTATTCCTGTTCGGTGAAGCGGCCGGGCAGCGGCCGCTCCGCTGGTCCGGTATAGGTGATGTCCTCGGGCTCAGCCGCCTTGAACGGCCGCTCGCGGGTCATCTGTTCGTGGGCGTGCGCCACGTATCCCGGCGCACGACCGACGATGAAAAACGATTTGCCCAGCGCGGGGTCAAGGCCGAGGTCGCAAAGAATTGCGCCGATGGCCCCGTCCACGTTCATGTTGATCCGGCGCTTGTAAACCCGCTCGGTGGCGGCTTCCAACTCGCGGGCCAGCACGCAGTGGGCCCCATGCAGCCCGTGCTCTTTGGCCAAAGTGAACAGCACGTCCACGCGTGGGTCGGCGGTGTGGACACGGTGCCCGAAGCCGGGCATCCGCTCCTTGCGCGCCCGGAGGTCGGCCAGCAGCTCGTCCGCCGGTTTGCCCGCCTTGACGGCCTCCTGGAGAATGCGCGCACAGGGCTCGATCGCCCCGCCGTGAGTGTCCCCGATCGCGGTGATGCCCGCTGAAACCGCCGCCTGCAGCGGCACCCCGGCGGAGGCCACGAAACGCACCGCGTCCACGCTCGGAGAAGCCAGGCTGTGCTCGCAGCAGCACACGAGGATCGCTTCGACCATCCGGCCTTCGTTACCCGCGGGAAGCTCCCCTGAAAGCAGGAGATACATGACATCTCCAAACGAGCACCTGCGCGTGAGATCCTCGATCCGGTATCCGCGCACCAGGATCTCGTTCGGCGCGACGCGGGAAATCGCTGTGGTCCAAAAATCACTCATAATAGTCCCTCCAAGATATCGTCAAATTTATCCGCAACATGGACGCCGGCCGCGCGCAGGCATTCCGCCTTGCCCTTCACCGAACCCCGCCCGCCCTCGACCATCACCGCCGCATGGCCGAACCGCACGCCCTCCATGTCGTCCACAAACCGTCCGGAAAGAAACGCGTTGATGCGGAGGCGCGATTTCCTGGCGCAAAGATAATCCGCAAGCTCCTCCTCCGCCGTGCCGCCGGGCTCGCCGTAGATGACCACCGCATCGGTCGAGGAATCGGATTCCAGAAGGCGCAGCAGATCGGTGAAATTGCTGCCGATGATCGGATCCCCGCCCACCCCGATGGCGATGCTCTGCCCGATGCCCCGGCTCGTGAGGAAACTGGCGATCTCGGTCGTCATCCCGCCGCTCCGCGAAAGGATGGCCGTCCTGCCCGGCAGGAAGGATTTTTTCACGTTGTCCACGCGGCCGCCGATCGTGCCGAGCTTGGCCACGCCCGGGCGGATGAGGCCCAGCGTGTTCGGGCCGATCACCGTGCAGCCGCACTCGCGGGACGCCGCCACAAGGCAGGCCGTGTCCCGGCGCGGCACGCGCTCGCTCATGATCAGGCAGAGCTTGATCCCGTGCGCGAACGCCTCCAACGCGGCATCAAGCACGCCGGCTGCCGGAACCGAAATCACCGTGACCGTCGGCTGATGCGCTGCCACCGCGGCTCTGACGGTGTCGAAAACCGGAACCCCGTGGACGGACTGCCCGGCTTTGCCCGGAGTGACGCCGGCCACAACCTTGCTGCCATAGGCGAGAGACTCGGCCACCATCTCGCTGGCTTCGCGGCCCGTGATGCCCTGGACCAAAATTTTATCTTCGGAGGAGATCAACATGACGATTGGGAATTGGAATGTTTCACGGCAAGCGCGGCCGCGGCATCCAGCGACACCTCGCGACCCAGGGCAGTCACGCCATTTTCTTTGAGCAGCGCAACCGCTTCCTCCTCCCACGAACCGGGAATTCGGAACACCGACAAAACTTCGGACGGCTCCTGGCCCGCCGAGCGAATCCCCTGGACGACGCCGCGGGCCATCACATCGGCACGCGTGTTGTTGACCACGTTCATGATGACTGCGAGATGCCGCACGCCGGGTTTCAAAAGGAGCAGCTTCGTGAGGTCCGCAACTTTTTCCTCCGTCGGATTGCCGCCGATTTCGCAGTAGTTCGCCGGCTTGCCTCCATGCCGGAGCACCGCGTCGAAGACGGTGAGGCTCGCTCCTCCTCCACCGATGAGCAAAGCCAGATCCCCGGGAAACTCCACCACACGCCCCGCGACACCCCGGTGATCCCTCGCGTCGATCCGCGCGGCCTCCTCCTCCATCGCCGTCGGCGTCCGGCCCCCGGCAGCCGTCGGAATGTCCCCCAGCCCGGCCAGCGCGGACTTCAGGCGGTAGGCCGCGTCGTCATCGAGTTCGACATGCGCGTCGAGGCAGAGAAGTTTTCCTTCGCCGGTGACAACGAGCGGATTGATCTCAAGAGTCGTGGCGTCGAGTTCGAGAAATGCCCGGCTCAGCGACGCGATCAGCGAGCCGACCAGCACAAGCTCCCGGCCCTCAAGCCCGCCCTGTTCGGCGAGTTCGCGTCCCTGATAAGCGGTGAGAGGAGTGCGCGGGTCAAAAGTCCGTTTGACAGCCTGCGAGGCTTCCGACTCCACCTCAATGCCGCCGGCCCGGTTGAAAATGGCCACCGGTTGGCGCTGCCGGAGATCCCAGGCCACCCCCGCGTAATACTCGCGCTCGAAGAGGGCTTTCGGCTCCAGGGAAACCTCGGAAACCTGGTATCCCCGGATTGATTTCCCGATCAGATCCGAGGCATGGGCCACCGCCTCGGCCGCCGTCGAAACCATGCGGATCGCACCCGCTTTCCCTCTGCCTCCGAAGGGAACCTGGGCTTTCAGGACAGCGGGGCCGTTGATCGCTTGAAACGCGGCCTCCGCCTCCGCGGGCGTGGCGGCCAGGCGGGGCTCGGTGAACGGGATCCCGAATCCGGCGAGCAGCCGTTTGCATTGGTGTTCCAACAATCTCATCGGGCGTTGATCTCCTGCTGCAGGGTTTGAAAAAAGCGTGCGGCCTCGGCGCCGTCGGCCGCCCGGTGGTCGCAGGCGAGCGTGAACCAGGCGACCTTGCGCCCGGCTGCGCCGTCCACGGCCCGGCCCGTGCCGAGCACGGCACACTGGCCGTGGAAGACAGAGGGCTGAAAAACATCCACCCCGAGCATGCCGAGATTCGAGAGCGCAAACGGTGCCCGCTCGTAATCCGCGCGCTTCAACTGCCCGGCATCGGCGCGGGCTTTGAGCAACTGCACGGTCGCCGCCACTTCGGCCAGCGACAGGTTCTGCGGATTCCGCACGGCCGGGGCGACCAACCCCGTGGCGGTATCCATCGCGACCGCCACCGACACCTCCTCGATGCGGAACCGCCCCGCCTCCATGCTGGTCCGCAGGGCGGGATGCAATGCCAGCGCGTGCCCCAGGCAACAAACCAGCCGGTGAGTGAACGTGATCCCCGGCTCCCGGCGGACAAGTGCCGTGACGTCGAACTGCCGGCTGACGGAAAAGATCGGGATGTTCCGCCCGGCCTCCATTTGCGCGATGAGAGCCGCGCGCACCGGCGGAAACGGCTGCCAGTCGCCGGACAGTGGCGGCGAGGGTGGCCGGGTTTTGGAAACGGAGGGCGCACCGGCCCCCTTCGCATGGACCGCCTCGACATCGGCGCGTGTGATCCGCCCCGATGGTCCCGTTCCGGTTATCTGCCGGAGATCCAGCCCAAGCGACTTCGCCACATTCCTGGCAACCGGCGAGGCGCGCACCTTCCCTTCCACTGCCGGCACCGGGTCGGCCGACGGCGGTATCGCAGGCGCGGAAACCACGGGAACCGGCTTCGCCTTGGTGCCGGCAACGGGAACCTCCGGCGCCGCCTCTCCGATGGAACACACAGGCGCCTTCTCCCCGATTTCCTCACCCTCGACAATGAACACCTCGTGAACAAAGCCCGCGTAGGGGCTGTCAATCTCGATGTTCGCCTTCTGCGTTTCGACGGCCCCGAGTGCCTGGCCTTCCGCGACACGGTCGCCCGCCTTCACAAACACGTTGGTCACCGTGACGCTCTCCATATTGAGCTCCACGTTCGGAAGCAGAACGATTTGGACGGATGCGGCTTCAGACATGAGATGACAGGAGTTTGGTGGAGTGAAAGGCGGCGAACCGCCAAGGAAATGAGTTTTGTTTTTAAAGCAACTTTTTGTGTGTTATGCAATATCTATTTTCCGGCATGTCTGTTTTCCAGGCAACCCGATTCCGTGAAAGCGTTCTGCAATAAATGGAAAAAGGCAGCGGGCGGGGATCGTCCCCTTCACCCCATGATCTTTGCGGCGGAGTCCTCATCGAGAAAAAGGACGGCGGCAGGATGCCTGCGCAGCACGGTCGCCGGGCAGGCCTCCGAGATGGCCTCGCCGAGCGTGGCGGCAACTGCATCCGCTTTGCGCAGACCGGGCACCACGCAAACAATGCTCTTTCCGGACATCAGGGTCGGACAGGTGAGCGTGATCGCGTGTCTGGGAACGGAATCGAATTCCGGAAAACACCCGTCGTTGACCTGCTGCCGGCGGCAGAGCTCATCGAGTTCAACGACCTTTGCAACGAGCGGGTCCTGAAAATCCGCCACCGGGGGATCGTTGAACGCGATGTGCCCGTTTTCGCCGATGCCCATGCACACGAGGTCGATCGGAAATTCCGCAATAAGTGCGCCATAGCGCGCGCATTCGGCCGCCGGATCGGCGGATTCGCCCCGGATGCCATGGAATGCCGCGGGCGTCACTTTTGAAAGAAGATGCTTTTGCTGGTAGGCGCGGAAGGTGGCGGGATCTCCGGGGGGGAGCCCGACATATTCGTCCATGTGAAAGACCGTGACACGCGGCCAGTCGATCCCGGGCGCTCCTGTCAGACCGTCCAGCAATTCGTCCTGCGAAGGGGCACTGGCAACGATGATGCGGGCGCGTCCGTTTTCTTCAATGGCCCGCCGTAGGATACGTGCGGCATGGGTCGCTGCCGCGGCCCCCATGGCGGCACGGTCTCCGTGAATTTCGACGTGAAGATGCTCGATGGTGTGTTGTTTCATAAGAGTGGTTCAGATTTCGGGAAGAGAGATATCAAAGGCATCCGCCACCGCGGTGGAGAAAAGTCGGCGAGCCTCCTCCGGACCGAGCCCGAGCCACTTCCTGATGTTTTCGACGCCTTCGGACGGAACAAGTGCGGAACCGGCAAACTGGCTGGAGCCCGGCATCCGCACGATTCGGTCGTCGCCGACCGTCATTTTGAGACCGGCGAGGGTGTATTCGCCGGCCGGAGCACCCGCCGCAGCCATCGCATCCGTGGTGAAAAGCACTTTTCCCGGCGGTTTGGCGCGGAAAAAGTTTTTCAGAGCAGCCGGCGGCAGGTGGATGCCATCGGGGATAAGGAACGCCGTCAGCTCGTCGCGCGCCAATATCCGCTGGATGACATTGTCGTGGCGCGGAAGTTCAGCGGGAACCGCATTGCCCAGATGGGTGCAAAACCGCGCGCCGGAGGCGATCGCCGCATCGAGATCCGCGTCGCCGGCATGGCAGTGTCCAAGCGAGACCCGCACCCCCCTGGATGTGAGTTCGCGGATAAAGTCGGCGCACCCGGGGAGTTCCGGAGCAAGGGTAACCAGCCGGATGTTTCCGCCGGCAGCCCGCTGGAGCCTGTCGAAATCCGCAACATGCGGCGGCATCATGAACGCCGCATCGTGGGCGCCGCGATACCCCGGCTCGGGGGAAAGCCACGGGCCTTCGAGGTGGTAGCCGCACAGCGCCTCCCCGATCACCGGGTCGGATGCGCGCGCCTGCTCCATGTTCTCGAATTTGATCCGGAGCGCCTCCGGAGAATCCGTGATCAGCGTTGCGAAGAATCGCCGCGTCTCGTGCCGCGCCAGCGCTTCCACCGCCCGCCGCAGATCGGCAACGGAAAGGGAGGGCTGCTGAAAATCCACTCCGGCAAAACCGTTGATCTGGATGTCAAAGAGACTGGGCACATTCAAAGATAGCAACCATCCGGTTACTTCTGTCAAGTCTCGCGCGAACGCGCCGGCAGATCATCCCGCGGTGAAACGATTGCCGGATCATCGCGAGAAATGCACGGACGGGAACTCGCGGCTTGCTGTCCGGAGAAAACCGTTCTTTATTTGCCACCGAATGAAATCCGACAACCGCCTGGACCGGCAAAACACGATCGGACTCCGCGTCGCGGAGCGCATGAAGCGGCTCCGCATCCAGGAATCCCTGACCCTCGCCGAGCTCGGCGGGCAGTGCGGGTTGTCGTCGGCCTACCTCTCGCGCGTCGAGAACCACCGCGCCGCGCTCACCCTCGACAATCTCGAACTCGTGGCGCGGGCGTTGAAGGTGCCGCTCTCGGCTTTTCTGGAACAGGAGGATGCCTCCATGCTTCTCACGCTTTGCCGCGCGGGCAGGGGGCGGATGCAAAAAATTGCGAAGCGCAAATCCCTGACCATCGAGCTGCCCGCCTCGGCGAAGCGCGGCAAACTCATGGAACCGCTCCTCATCACGCTTGTGCCCGAAACCACCAGGCGGGAACTGCGGTCGCATCCGGGCGAGGAATTCAACTACGTGATGGAGGGCCGGTGCTCGTTCTCCTACGGGCAAAAGCAATTCTCGTTGGGCAAGGGCGATTCCGTCTATTACGACGCCACGGTGCCCCACGCGATGCACGCCGTATCCGGCCGGCGCTGCGTGCTTTTCGCGGTCGTCGCCTCGCGGGACTATCTCTTCCACGGCGACCTGTCGAAGCTGCTGAAGCTGGACTGCAGGAACGCCTGACGAAGCACGCCTCCGTCCACCCGTGGACAGCCCTGCCAAGGCCGCGGATATTTCCGCATTTCCGTCTTGAATATCGGCGCGAACATTGCACAGTATGCAATATCTTGCACATGAAGATCCGACGCATCGCGGCCTTTCCCCTCCGTTATCCCGAACCGCACGACCACGGCGCGATCCGTCACGTGACGCTCTGCCGGGTGGAGGCCGAGGACGGAACGTGCGGCTGGGGCGAGTGCATCAGCCAGTTCCCCGAATCCTGCAAAGCGGCGCGGACGATCATCGAGGAGGGGTTCGGGCCGCTCTTGGAGGGAAAGAGCCCCCTGGAAGTCGAGGCGCGCTGGCATGATATGATCGACCGGACGTGGTGGTATGGGCCGCAGGGAACGGCGGCGTTTGCGACCAGCGCGGTGGATATGGCGCTCTGGGATTTGAAGGGCAAGCTGCTCGGGGTGCCGCTCTGCAACCTGATCGGTGGCCTGCTCACCGACCGGGTCGTCGCGATGGGATCGATCCATCTCGACATGGATGATCTGGATTGGACGGTCGGGGAATTCCGCTCGATGGCGGAGGCGGGTTACTCTATTGTCAAAGGCGGCTGGGGCACTCGTCCGGAGTCGGTTTTCGGCACCGATGCCGGGCGCGACCTGGAGCTTGCCCGCCGGATCCGTGCGGCCATCGGCGAACAAACGCATCTTGTGCTCGACGTGCTCGGGGCCCGGGTCCGGTGGGATGTCCACACCGCCATCGAACGCATCCGTGCTTTGGAGGAGGTCGGGCTTCTCTGGATCGAGGAGCCCCTGCCGCCGCACGATTACAAGGCGCATGTTTTCCTCCGCCAGCACACGCGGACGCGGATCGGCACGGGCGAGCAGGAGTGGAATGTCGAGGGATACCGGCGCCTCCTCGAAGCGGGCGGCGTGGATGTCGTCCAGATGGATCCGGGCCGCTGCCAGGGCATCACGGGATGCCGCAAAGTGATCCCGTTGATCGAGGCGGCGAACCTCAAGTTCAGCGCGCACACCTGGAGCAGCGCGCTCAACACGGCCGCGAGCATCCATCTTCTGGCTTCCTCGCGGGCGGGATGGTGCATGGATTTCAAACCCCACCCCTCGCCGATGCAGAACGAACTCGTCGCCGATCCCTGGGTGCAGAATGCCGGATTCGTGTCCGTCCGCGACACCCCGGGCCTCGGCGTGGAAGTCATCGAGAGTGTCGTTGAAAAATATGCCATGCCCGGTGCCTAGCCGGGATCAATTGCCATATGAACAGCGTCGCAAACAAAACCTACATCGTCACCGGCGGAGCCAGCGGCATCGGTCTCGCGACGGTGGCGCAGATCCTCGAACTCGGAGGCTCCGCGCTCGCCGTGGATCTGAGCCGCGAGGCTCTCGACAAGCTCCCGAGCCTGTTCGGTGCGCGGAGTGACCGGCTGGAAACCCTCGCTCTCGACGTAACCATTTCCGGCAATGAGCCGCGCATGGTCGAAGCCGCACTGGCCCGCTTCGGTCGGATCGACGGGCTGGTTGCCTCGGCGGGGCGCATCAAAATCCGCCCCCTGCAGGACGTGACCCGCGAGGAGTGGGACGGGATCCTCGCGCTCAACCTGACAAGCGTCTTCTTTTATGCCCGGGCCGTCGCCGAGCACATCAAGAAGGCCGGCCATCCCGGGGCGATCGTCACGATTTCCTCCACGTCCGCCCATGGGCCCAGGCCGAACAACCCCGATTACGGTGCCAGCAAGCTCGGCATTGACCACGTCACCCGCACGCTCGCACTGGAATACGCACCATCCCAAATCCGCGTCAATTCCGTGAGCCCTGGCGTCATCGAAACCGCGATGTGGAAGGCCGTGGACAGGGATCGCGGAGCTGTTCTTGGGCTGGCCAGCGGGGACCTGACGAAGCGCATGAACCAGGCGACTCCCATCGGCCGCGTCGGCCAGCCGGAAGAGATCGCCAACATCATCATTTTTTTGCTTTCGGACCGGTCATCGTTTATTACAGGGCAGGTCATCGAAGCCGACGGTGGATTCAAGCTCGCCAACCCCTGACACGCATGTCCCGCTCTTGCGAAAGACCCGAGGAAGCCCGATAAGATGAACACCCTTCACGCAGGTGTTGCCAGCGCCGATACCACTCCGCAGCCCGGTTTGAACCTCACCGGCTACGCCGTCCGCGAGGGCCCGTCGAAAGCTGTTGACGAACCACTCGTCCTCACGGTGCTTGCCCTGCGGGAAGACGACAGCACGGTGCTGATTGTCGCGGCAGACCTTTGCGTGATCGATGTGGCCAGCGCTCTGGAATGGCGCCGGGCGTGCGCTCGGGGAGCCGGCATCGCGGAGGCCGCTGTGCTCGTCAATGTGAGCCACAGCCATTCCTCACCCGGCATCGGTAAATACCCGGAGCTCGACCCGCCGGATCAGCTTGCCCTGCGGGCGGAGTATTGGCGGACGTTCCTCGTGTCGGCCGAAGACGCGGCCCGCCGGGCGGTCGCCTCGCTCGAACCCGCGCGGATCGCGGTGGGCTGGGGCGAATGTCGCGGAAACATCAACCGACGCCAAAAGGCTCCGGATGGAGGCGTGGTGATCGGAGAGAACCCGTCCGGGCCGTGCGACCCGAGCGTGGGCGTGCTCCGCGTGGACAGGATGGATGGCGGCCCGCTCGCCGTCGCATTCCGCTATTCGTGCCACACCGTGACTCTCGGACCGAAAACGAACATGATATCGCCCGACTTCGCGGGACCCGCCCGCCGCCTCGTCGCATCCGCGCTCGGCTGCACTCCGCTTTTTCTCCAGGGGTGTGCCGGGAACATCAATCCCGCCACCGGCATCGGGCAGGATGCGGACGATTCGCCGCTGGTGAATGAGGACAAAAACCGCCTCGGGCAAATGCTCGGAGCCGAGGTGGTCAAAGTCGCGCAGTCGCTGCGCACCCACCGGAGGCGGGCCAGCCCCGTTTTTGTCGAGTCCGTCGGACGGTATTGGCTCTACGAATACGAGCCATGCCCGGAGGTGCGGCAGGGACCTGTCGCGGCGGTCGAGACCGTCCTCTCGCTTCCCCTCGTCCCATTTCCTCCCGTGGTGGAGGTCGAGGAAGAACGGTCCGGATGGGCGGAAAAGCTCCGGCTGGCCCGTGAGGAGGGCGGCACGGAATGGAGCGTGAGCCCGATCATCCGCTTTGACCACTGGGCAGCGGGGCGTCTCCAGGCCGCCAAGGACGGTCCGACCCCGCTCACGATCACCTTCCCGCTGCAGATTCTAACCGTCGGGGATTTCAAAATTCTGGGCATTCCTTTTGAAGTGATGGCGGAAACCGGCATCGCCTTGCGGGAAGAATTCGGGCCCGACACTTTCGTGCTCGGATACTCGAACGGAATCGTCAGCTATCTGCCCACGCCACTCATTGCAGAGGAAGGCGGCATGGAAGCCCGGCTGGGCTACAAGTCCTACCTGATCCCTTCGGAAGTTCCCGGATCGTGGGAGCCGCTCATTTGCGAGGCGATCATCGGCATCAAACCGGCACCATAACCCCCCATGCGTTTTCCCCCAGCATCCAAAAAAGAACCCGCAAGTTGCGTTGCAAGTCTTCCCTGGCACCATCGGAGGTTCCGGGATCGCAGGAGCCAGTCATCAGAAAAAACACAAATAGATACTAAAATATGAAAACAAAATTGAATGTCGGACTCATTGGAGCGGGATGGTGGGCGGCAGAGGCGCATCTTCCGGCGTTGCAAAGCCACCCGGATGCCGAGCTGGTCGCCCTGCAATCGCGGAAGCCGGAGAAGGCAGCGAAGCTGGCCAAGCAGTTCGGGGCGAAGGCGGCCCTCCAATCCGCCGAGGAACTCCTGGATTATCCCGGCCTGGACGCGGTCGTCATCAGCACGACGCCCAACGTCCACTTCGCCCAGGCCAAGGGCGCGCTGGAGCGCGGACTGCACGTCCTGATCGAGAAACCCATGACGATGACCGCTGCGGAATCGAAGGAACTCGTCGAACTCGCGGATCGCAAGGGTTTGACGTTTCTCATCAGTTGCCCGTGGCACTACACACGGCACGGGATCCTGGCGCGCGAGCGGGTGGCCCGCGGGGATCTCGGCGACATCCGGATGATCAGCGTGCTGATGACAAATTTCACCATCGGGTTCTACGAGGGGAAATCCTTCGCCGAGGTTTATGCGGGGGGCGATGGTGTTGACGCTTCCCTCGTTCCGGAGATCGAACCGAACCGCGCGAGCTACTCGGATCCCGCCACAGCCGGTGGAGGGCAGATCTATACGAACGCATCGCATATTTTCGCCTACCTGAAGTTCCTGACCGGGCTCGAACCCGTCGAGGTATCGGCACGGTTCGCAAATGCCAACACGGCGGTGGATGTCTTCGACGTCCTTCACATCGCCTTCGCGGGCGGAACTCTCGCCTCGATGGCCACGGGCGGGACCCACGCGGATCTGGAAAGGGCTTTTGAAATCCGGGTGATCGGCAGCAATGGCGTGCTCGTCCTTGAACTGTGGAGCGGACACATGCGCCTCCGACTGAGAGGGGGAATCCTTGAGGAGCCGGCCCCGTTGGCAGCAGACGAGATCTATCCGAAGTTCGCACCGGCACTGAACTTCGTCGATGCCGCCCTGGGAAAAGCCCCGAACCAGTCGCCCGCCACACTCGGCCACTACGCGATGCGACTCATCGAGGGTTCGTGCCGGTCGGCCGCAACCGGAGCCCCGGTTTCCCTGGCCGGGATTCCCTGAAATCAGGAATCCCTCCTTGCGGCTGGGAGATCCGGTCACCAATACCTATTGCCCGAGAGGGCAACCCGCTCATGAGCATATCCCTCCTCGCTTGGGCCGGAGTTGAGGTCTTACGACGCCCGAGTCATCCAGATTTTGGTGCCCAACTACGGTGCCGTCATCGAGAGGGTTGACCTTTTGTTGACGCAGACTGCGGAAAAGCCTTCGGATATCCCGCGATCCTCCCCAAGTGAACCAAATTGCTGTCACGAAGGAGATCAAGACGGGGATGCCTATTCCCGCGATGTGCCAATATGTTGACCAGATAGAGATCGGCCATGGTGCGATCAGGTTCCATATCGTGCCGACAACGAAGGCGCAGAACAATAATGTGCTCCAACAGAACAGACTTCCGGCAATCCATCTGTCCGTGCGGGTGAAGTTGTCGTCACACCCGATGAACTTCCCCCATGACAGACCTGCTTTTTTCACGGATTGCGCGGCGGTCATTTTTTCGATCTCCGGGCGTAAAACGGCGTACTGCCCGCGATGCAGGAGACGGTCGAGGTTGAAATCCTCCCTGCATGTCAGAAGCGACACAATGACGTAGAAAGCGATGGCGGAAAGGATTGACAAAAAGGAAACCTGGATCCCGTTAAACGGAAAGGCATCCCCGTAGAACTGACGGGCCAAGATGCCTCCCACAGAGAGTCCTGAGCCAGTCAGCAGCGCCGTCCATGCCGCGGCGGTTGTGCCTTTTTTCCAATACAGGCCCCCAATGATGGCGGCCCCCGCCCCTCCGACATAAATTGCCATGGTGACCTGCCACCACATGACGATGTATTCGGTTTGTTGGAACAATGCTCCGAAGACAAAAGCAAAAAGTGCCACGCCAGCAATAGAGAGGCGCAGCACTCTGATATGCGCTCCGGCTCCAAATGGCTTTTTCCGCAACGGCACGAGAACATCCTGCACAAAGATTCCGCCCCAAGAGTGCAAATGGGTGGAATCGCCGCCCAGAATCCCCATCACAAGGATCGCACAGAGAAGACCCTTGATGCCAGTGGGTAGCAAATAGGACAGCGCAATAGGCACCTCCATCTGCTTTTGAATCTGCGGATCGGCGATGGAGGCCACCTCTTTATGCGCGATCGCCGCTTGCGCCGCGAAGTCCGGATGGTGCAAGAAGGTCACCGCGCACACGGCCATCAGGACGATGACCGCGGTCTTTCCAGACTCGCGCCAGCGCCCCAGAATGCCCCCCATCACCGAGGCGTGCGGCGTGATGGCCGCCGAATTGTAAGCGCTCGCGTTTTGCCAAGCCAGAGTTCCATAGATGCTGATGAACATGCTCATGAGCACATACCAGAGGTTGAAATCCTTGAGTTCCATGGAATCGAACGGGTTCAGCAGGGACCGGCCCGGCGGGCGGTTGCCGAGCACCTCGCTGATTTCGGTCCAGCTGAACATCCACAGCAGCGTCACGATGATCGCCAGATAGAACACCTGTGAAAACATCCCCTCCAGACAGTCGGTTATCATCAGCGTGATCAGTCCTCCCCACAGCGTCAGAAGCAACGCCACCCCGAGAAATACCGCCATCAGTAAGATGTAGGTTGGCAATTCGCAGGAAAAAATCGTCAGCTTTGTCGGAAGCCTCAGAAAATAGACCATGCACCGCGCCCCCACTGCGGGGATGATTCCGAAATTGACAATCCCCGCACCAAATCCAAGAAGGCCGGTGAATACACGGAACTTTTTGCTGTAACGCAGTTCAAACAACTGAGCCAGGGTCATCGCCCGCGTTTCGCGATACCGATAAATCACAAAGCCGGAGATCCCCACGAGGACGCCAACCGGGCCGCTGATCCATGCCCACCAGGTGAGCGTGAATCCCGAACGCGAAATCACCTCGAACATGGCGACAAAGACAACGGCCCCGGCCTGCAACTCCCCTTTTGCCACCGCCAGAAGATACGGCCCGGCCAGCCGGCCGCCCGAAAGAAAACTGGAAACGCTTTTGAGGTATTTTTGCGTGGAGATGCCGACGATGAGAACGAGCGCCAGTGGCAGAGCCATGATCAGCCAGTCGAGAGTCTGCATAATTCGTCTTTGGGCTGCCGAATCAGGACCGATCCGCATGAACGCGCGGCACAACTATCGGGTCGGCGGGGCAATGTCCGGCGGTCGAAGAGGAGGCGGATCCCGCCTTTTTTCGACCGTCACGCCAAACAGAGTCCCCACGAAGTTTGGCCCACTCGATCATTCGCGCGGGATCGCCAGTCCAAAGCCGGTCCCTGGCCCACGGCAGAATCTCGGGAACGTCGTCAAACTCGATCCGGATAACCGGGAAGTGGCTGCCAGGCAAATCCACCGGAAGATCGTGGAGCACGAGTCCATCGGCGCTGTTTTCAACCCGAATCGCGACTCCGGTGTCGAGCAATATGCCGCGCACGGCAGTGAGTGCCCTGAGGCCGGCAACCCGTGCGGTTTTTTCGTGGGGCCAAAAGCGATAGATCAGATACAGCGTGTTGCCGCGTTGGGTCTGGTATCCATAGGAAACGAACTCGGTCAGATCCCCTTTTCCCGTCCCATAAATGGCTTCGCCGTGGCGTTGCATCCATTTCCCGACACCTCGAAGCGCGTCGGCGGCCGGCATGGGGACTTCGCCGTTCTCATTCAGTCCGACATTGAGAAGCAAATTGCCTCCCTGAGAGACACATTCGCAGAGCGAATCGAGAAGTTGCTCTGTGGAACGATAATGTTCTCCCCGCGCGTAGCCCCATAACCGCCAGGTGGTAACCTGGCAACTTTCCCAAAGACGGTCTGGGTCGGAAACGGCTTGATGTTCCGGCGTGCCGAAGTCGCCAAATTCACCGGAGGCCCCCGCTTGCTCGCAGCCCCCCGCCTGCACTCCGGCATCCAGCCGGTTGTTGATCAGAATGCCTGGCTGCCAGCGCCGGATTTTTTCCACCAGCTCCGTGCTTGCCCAAGCCTCCGCGCCATGCGGCCATGGACCATCGAACCAGATGACATCGATCTTTCCGTATCGCGTGAGCAGTTCATGCACCTGGCCGTGGACGTAGGTTTGAAATTCCCGCCAACCTTGGGGGTCTTGTTGAGGCCCGGCCCAGTAGGCGGGGATCCGCCAGTCGGCGAGAGAATAGTAGAGCCCCACCCGCAAGCCCTCCTCACGGCACGCTTCGACGTATTCTTGCACGAAGTCGCGGTTCGCCGCTTGCGCGAACGAATTGTAATCGGTCAGCGAGCTGTTCCAGAGGCAATATCCGTCGTGATGGCGTGTGGTGAAGACGCAATATTTTGCGCCGGCTGTTTTCCCAAGTCGCACGACATCTCTCGCGTTAAAGTTTCTCGGATTCCAATCACCGGCCATGCGCGCGTAACCCTGCTGATCAAGATGTTCGCGAAAGAGCACCTGCTCTCCGCGACCGATGATCGCAGAGGGGCCCCAATGCACAAATAAGCCAAAGCGGGCGGAGGAAAACCATGCCGGAGGTCGGGTGTCGGAAGTCATTGAAAAAAAGAACCTGCAACGACTGTTCTAGAAGAGATATGAAAAAAGGCAAATAATTGTTGACATTTTCTCATTTTTCAGCTTTCTACTAGAAATCATCTGCTCTTCGAATGTATTCTGACGTTCTCCAGCCCATCCTTCATCGTCCCAAGCTGCCTGCCCTGTGCAGTTCATTGATGAGGCTGGCAAAAAAGATCGGGCCGGGGGAAAAATTCCCTCCGATGATGGAGTTGACCAAGGGCCTCGGCGTTGCCATGGCGACTCTCGATCAAGGGTTTTCGCGCCTGGAATCCCAGGGGGTGGTGGAGCGGCGGCAGGGAAGCGGGATCTACGTCAGCCGGAGCATTGCACGAAGGCGGATCGGCATGGTGTTCGGGTCGAATGTTTTTTCGGCGGGGGTCTCCCCTTTTTATCAAATGCTTCTCGGCCGGTGTGAGTCGCGGTCCGCTTTGCTGGAGGAGAGATTCTCCTTCTATATCGACATGGAGGCCAGGCATCGCAGCAGCGGGGAGATTCCCGCGCACGCGGACTTGGTCGAGGCGCTTTTGAATCACAAGCTCGACGGTCTTCTGCTTGCCGCCCGCGCCAGCGAGGAGCAGGAAACGTGGCTGCGCAGGCAGGGGATTCCCGTTGTCTCGTTCGCGGTGCGTGATACCGGGCCCTGGTGCGTGACCGTGCATTACGAAGAACTGATCCGCCTTGGCGTTCAATCGTTGAGGGATGCGGGGTGCCACACCATCGGATTGCTTGGCATACTGGCGGAGCATGGGCCTGTTTTTTTAAAGGCCCTTGGCGACTCCGGTCTGCCCGTTGACCCGGCCTGGGTTCTCTGTCCCAAGAATGGGGACCATCCGCCCGCCGACACCCACGATCAACTCGGCAGGGACTACGCCCTGCAACTTTTCACGCAGGACAAGGCGCGCAGGAAAGCCAACAAAAGCGGGATGCCCGATGGCATTCTGATCACCGATGATCTGCTGGCGCGCGGGGCCTGCACCGTCTTGGAAGCCGCAGGGCGATCGATCGGCAAGGACATCAAGGTCGCAACCCATGCCACCAAGGGAGCCCGTGTGCTCTCCCCTTGGGAAAGAGATCTCGCCCGAATCGTCGTTGACCCCGAACAGATTGTTGACGCCATGTTTGCTCTTTTGGAAGCGCAACTGGAACATCGCGAACTGGAGCACAATTGCGTTCTGATCAGCCCTCAACTCGCCTAGCCGCCCCCATTCCGTCTCATAAAAAAACCGTCTCTCCAACAAAACCTATGAAAACCATAACAGTCCAACCCCTGTCCGTCCGTCTCGCCGGATGCTGTATCCGGCGGGTATTTGTCGCTCTTGTTTTGCTTTACGCCGGTCTGCTTGTGTCCGGTCTCCACGCCCAAACCACCCTCTATTGGAATGGCGGATCTGGAAATTGGAATACCACAGGAGCAACCAACTGGGCGACCACATCGGGCGGTGGCGGAACCCTCAATTGGACGAATCTTGCCAATGCCGAGATCGTATCGAGTAACCCAACGCTCACGATCACAGCAGCGACGATCAACGCGACGAATTTTCTGGTGAATAACGGGGCGACAATTAGCGGTGATGCGGCGACACGGTCTCTTTACATCAACGGGACCGGAAGCGGAGACTTTACGCTGTCCGGCGGGACTGCCTCCGGGGTTCGAGTGTACCTGAATGGCACGTCAGGCTACAATGGGAAAATTACCCTGGCGTCGGTAGGCACGCCGAACCTTGTCATGGGCAGCACGACAGGTGCCGGCACCTCCACCAAGGTCGTACTCAGTAATCCGAGAGCAGCAATATATCTCGATGCTCCCATTGCTGGCAACACGGCGACCATCGGCGAACTCTCCGGGTCGGCAGGTTGGGTTTCCGTGAATTTTGGGACGGGTACCAGCCCACGGACACTCAACATCAACCAAGACACGAACAGCTCCTTCGCAGGCACATTTGCGAAGGGCAATGCGAGCCGGGTGTTGGCCGTCACGAAATCCGGCACAGGAACGCTTACCTTGGGTTCCATCAATACAAACGAAGGTGCCACCATCGTCTCCGGAGGCGTTTTACGGTTCGATGCCGCCGATGTGGCCGCCGTGTCCACCACGGGTACCCGGACATCAACTTCCACGGTTCTCACCAGCGTGGCCAGCACGGCAGGATTGGTGGTAGGGCAGCAACTGTCGGCATCCGGATTTACCGATGGAGCGGTGATTCTTGACATCGGCGTCTCGACGGTCACTCTTAGTGTAGCAGCCAGCTCGAGCGGAGGCACCACTCTCAATTTCCTGAAAACGACCGGGATCAGCGCAAACTCCAACCTTGTCTTGGGCGGGGGGGTCGTCGGCCTTGGGGCGGTCAACTTCACGCGGAGCTTGGGCACGACCGCCAACCAAGTCCAATGGACAGGCGACGGGGGATTTGCAGCCTACACGGCGGACCGCACGGTCAATCTGGGAGGTGTCTCCGCTCCGGTAACATGGGGCAGCGGCAGTTTCGTGGGAGCGGGGGCCACGCTTATTCTGGGAGCGGCGGACGCCACCCATACGCTGGACTTCCAAAACGGCATTGCCTTGGACGGAGCGGCACGGACTGTAAAAGTGGATAACGGCTCGGCGGCGGCTGACGCCAAACTCAGCGGCGTGATCAGCGGCACAGGGAGCAGCGGCCTGGCAAAAACCGGTGCCGGCACGCTCGTCCTCTCCGGCACGAACAGCTACCAGGGAACGACCCTCGTCAGCGCGGGAACGCTGATCATTGATGGAGACCAGTCCACGGCAACCGGCAACGTCAACGTCGAGGCGTCCGCGATATTGGGCGGCAGCGGAACGATCGGCGGTGCTCTCAACATAAGCGGCACCCTGGCACCGGGATCAAGCGCGGCACAGCTCACGGTGAACAACAACGTCGCGTTCGCAAACAGCTCCGCTTTCGCGGTGGAGATCAATGGCGCGACAGTCGGCACGCAGTATGATCAACTGCGCATCGGAGCAAGCGGTGGCCCATTCAATACAACGCTCGGAAGCAACGTCACTCTCACGCTTTCCCTTGGCTTTGCCCCCACGACCGGGCAGATATTTACACTGGTTGACAATCAAACAGCAGGCACATGGGCCGGAGGCTTCGCAAACTTGACGCCAGGCGGGAACATTAGCGCAATGTTTTCCGGAACAACCTATCAGTTTCAGGCAAACAATTTCGGCGCGGGCGGAATCAATGATCTCGTTCTGACCGTTGTGCCGGAGCCCGCCACATCGTTGCTTCTGGCAGTCGCTGGAACACTTCTGATTGTCACGCGGCGACGGGCTCGCCTTTCACGATGCCTTGGCCGATAAGGAAGCAGCATTTTCAATTTGCGTCCGGCTTGCATTTATAAGGCATTGATCTTGTGAACAAGCTCAAGAAGCTGAGTATTCCAGCGTTTACTCTGGTTGAGCTTTTGGTCGTTCTCCTGATCATTTCCATACTGATGTCTCTGCTTTTTAGTTCTGCCTCAAATGCCCGCGAGTCCGCCGGACGGGCAAAGTGCCTTGCCAATCTCCGAACCATCGGCATGGCTGCGGCAACTTACAGCAGTGAGAATAAACTGTATCCCGCGCCACCAGGTTTCTGGCAGGCATTTCATGATGCCGGATATATCGCCACGAACTCCCAAGTGTGGATTTGCCCGTCTGATCAAAGAACAAATAAAAAATCCACAGGCGTGGGGCCGATTTCTTATGCTTACAATGGGCGGTGGAGCGGACTGCCTCCGACTTATTGGGCAACCGCAAAAGCCGCGCTGCTCAAAATCCCAAAACCAACGAAAACCGTCTATTTCTGCGATGCAAACGCCTACTACATGGATCAGGCCAACAAGACAGCCGCTTTTCGGCATAAAGGAAAAATCAACGCTCTGTTTTACGACGGGCATGTGGAAACCCTGACTTTTACCAACTCAAATGATTTTTACAATTCGCTCTAAGCCCGAAATCGGTTTTTCTCCGTGTGCTGCGCGTCTCCGTGTGAGGAATCGCCGGATCCGGGCTAATTACATCTCCGCCGTATTCGTAACGGCTCTATTGGTTTTTGGCACCCCAGGCTGCGACAAAGCCAATAGCGTGGTTCTGCCGAAGCATGAGGGCGGAAGAATCCTGGTTGTCAATCAGGCTGATCCCAGCGCAGGAGATGAAGGGTCTGGAAGTTTGTCCAAACCATTCAAAACGATATCCGCAGCCGCAGAAACGGCTGTTCCGGGTGATATGGTCTATGTGCTGCCCGGAGTCTACCGGGAGCGGGTTTCACCGGCCCGGACTGGCGAGATCGAAAAGCCGATCATATACCAGGCGGCACCGGGGCATCAGGTTTTTGTCCGCGGATCGGAAGTTTGGAACCCGGCATGGCAGCCGGTCGAGGGGGAGACGGGTGTTTTCACGGCCACGCTGGATGAAAAACTTTTCCCGGGTGCTAACCCGTATAAAACAGCAATTGTCATCGCAGCGCGTCCCGAGAAATTTGCCGCCCGCCCGATCACCGCCCTGAATGACAAGGCGGTCGAATGGCTGAAGGAAAAAGAGGAGGGCCGCATGCCGCGCACCCTCGGCCAGCTTTTTGTGGATGGCGCACCGATGCACGAAGCGGAAACCATCACCGCGGTTTACCGCTCCCCCGGCACATGGATTGTTAATCCGGAAGGCACGGGACTGATTGTGCATTTCTTCCCCTCTTCCGTTGCGCTGAAAGATCGCTTGGTGGAGTTGACGGTGCGGGATCGGATTTTTGCTCCGAAACGCCGGGGGTTGGAAAATATCATTGTGCGCGGGTTTGTCTTTGAGCACGCCGCAAACCAAGGGCCATTTCCCCAGCAAGGTGCGGTCAGTCTTCGAAGCGGTGGCAGATGGATTGTGGAAGACAATATCATCCGTTTCGCCAAGACAATCGGCCTCGACGCGGGCGGAGAGGCGTATCGCATGGAAGCCCTCGGCGAAGAGGAAAATCCGGCGGACCGAAAGATCATCGTCAAAGCGGGAAACATCATTCGAAATAATACGATTGCCGACAACGGCTTGAGCGGTTTGGCTGCATGGAATTGTCCTCGCGTGCAAATTGTGGGAAATCGGGTGGAACGAAACAACGCCTTGGGATTCCGCCCCAGGGGAGACTTTTTCGACGGATGGGAAGAACATGCCGGCATCAAACTCCACAATGCCACCGACGGTCTGATCGAGAATAATTTTGTGGCCAACAATGATGGGAGTGGCATTTGGATCGATAACGGTTTTACCAACGCCCGCATCACTCGGAATACCGTCCTCGGCAATGCCGGGGCCGGCATCATGCTCGAGTTGGGAAACGGCCCCTGTCTGGTCGATCAGAACGTTGTTGCCTTCACCCGCTATTATAGCGCGTATTATGCTGGCGACGGAATCTATGGGCATGACGCTTCCGGGCTGATCGTTGCCCATAATCTGAGTTTCGCAAATGCCCGATACGGCATCTTCTTCCAGAGAATAACGAACAGGAAGATCGGCCTGAATCTTGTGGAAGCCTCCAACCTGCGGATTCTGAACAACCTTTTATTCGACAACCAGCGCGGGCCGATCAGCCTGCCAGCCGACGGGGAGCGCAATAAAGGCAACTTTTCAGATGGCAATGTGTTCGGGGGAAGGATGCAATGGCTCACGGCGAATAGTGGAGAGGATAATCCGTTCTTATCCCCTGTGACAGATAAGTTCCGGGCTTTCAAGCTGACCGGAAAGCCAAAATCACCTGCAGACGGCAAGGGCTGGGGGTTGAACGATGGAATGACTTTGGAAGACTGGCAACAGTTCACCGGCTGGGATAAAAACAGCATCCTCTCCAATCCGCGCAGGCTGATTGTGCGCGAGATGACGAAGGAAATAGAAATACAACTCGGTGAAGGCAGCGGCAGGCTGGAGGTTTCTCCGGTTGATGGCGCCTGGACATTCAAGGGAGATCCGCTGCCATCAGAGAAAGTCATAGCCGGTCCGTGGCAATCCCTCAGCCTGAAAAATGAAAGATTCTTTCTCTGGCCAGTCAAACCATTATGAAATTGTTTTCGCTACTCACTCTCGTTGTAATCCCTGCGGCACTCTCTGCCGAGCTCCCTTCTGTCATAATTCCTCCGAATGTTGGAAACCTTGACTATGTCGCACAGAAAATCGCTTCCGGCCAGGAAGTCAAAGTCGGATTTTTGGGAGGATCGATCACCATGGGGGCCGGGGTGAAGGATTTTTCCAACAACTATTTTTGGCGTTCCAAGGGAATGCTGGCCGCGTTTGGCAAACAATCCGGCACTCCGATCACCAGTGTTCAGTCTGCAGTTCCTGGAACCAACTCGACATATGGAGCTTTCCGGGTGGGCACCCAACTGCTCAGCAAGGACATCGATCTGCTCATCATTGAGTTCGCGGTCAACGATTTCGAAAGCCCCGGTGCCTTGGATGGCATGGAGGGTATCGTGCGGCAAGCGTTGCGTCAAAATCCGCGCATGGGAATCGTGTTGTTTGAAACCGTCAGCAAAAAAGCGATGCAGGACTATTATGAAAAAGGACTCCTGCCTCCCTCGGTGGAAGCCTATCGCAAGATTGTCTCCCACTACCATCTGGCGGAGGTCAACGCCGGCCCAATGGTTCTGGAACTTTTCAAAGGCGGCCGGAGCTCGTCGGAAGAATTCTATCCCGACGGAACGCATCCCTCCGAGAGCGGCCACGCCTTTTATGCAAATCTGCTTTGCGATGCATTAATCAAGGCGATTTCGGACAGTCGGAAGCCGGTGCCGGAGTCTCCGGCTGCCCTGCCGGAACCCCTCGGAAACAAGAATCTTGACTATGCCGGGCTTTCGGAAATCGAACCCTCGGAGAAGAGCGCGGGATGGGAGGAGCTGCCGCCCAATAGATACTCCTTTTTCGGATCATGGAAAACTTCGACGCCTGACGCGACGATGTCCTTCCCCGTCCGCGGAGAATGGATCGGCTTGCTGTGTCGAAACATTTCCAAACTGCACGTCAGTGGCCCGGGCTTTGAAAAGACAATCAACTGCAAGGCCGGGCCAGGCAATGTGCCGAGAATTGTTCCTCTGTATGACGGCCCGGATCGCATCCAGGGAAATATCACCGTGGAGGTCCTTCCAGACGACCAAGGACCGACGGAAGCGGAACTGTGCGGCGTCGCCTCGATTCAGCCGCCGGGATAACTCCACAGGCAAAACAGAATATTTAGCAGCTAGCTCCAACCAATATGCAATCGATTCCCCACTTTTCTGTTTGCCGCGATGACAAGAAGTTCCATGCATGGCCGGATGTCGCGATGGCTCAGTCCGGACGTTTGATCTGTGTCTTTACCGAATGCATAGCCCACAACAAGCTGGGAGGGGACACCGTAATCTTCCATGTGAAATCGGACGACCGGGGCCGGACGTGGAGCAATAAGCAGCCGCTCGTTCCCGCACTCTTCAAGACCGAACACCGGGATCCCTGCTGGAACTGCGCACGCATCACGGCCTTGGAGGACGGACGGCTCGTGATCCTCGTGGATCGTCTCGCCGGAGGATGGGAGGGAAATGAACCGGGGGGCGAACAAAACATCCTGATGTTTTTCAGCAGCGATGAGGGGGAGAGCTGGAGTCCCCCGGTCAATACGCCGATGCACGGCATGGTTCCCGACCAACTGATCGAGCTCCGCCAGGGCGTTCACGCAGGACGCTGGCTGGTCACCTCCCACACCATCGAAAATGTGACTAAGGAAAACGAACTGTGGAAACAACGGCTGTGGTATTCGGACGACCAAGGCAAAACCTGGACTGGACCGCAGTTGGTTGCCGCGCAGAAGGGGCTCAAGTTTTGCGAAGGGAGCATTCTCGAACTGCCATCGGGGGAATTAATCTGCTTCATGCGGGAGAATTCCTGCCTTGGCTTGGACGCATTCCGATCCATCAGCCGTGATTGTGGCGAAACATGGGAGGGGGTTTATCCGTTTGCGTTGCCGGGTTGCCATCGTCCCGTGGCTGGCATGCTACAAAGCGGGAAGGTGTTGATCACTTATCGCTTTGCCCCTGGCTCTGGCGCCCAGAATCTCCTTGCCGCGATCACGGACCCCGCCTCGTGCCTCGCTCTGAAGCGCGCGGATGGGCGAATCCGAATCCGCCCGCTCGACTACGACCGGCATCCCGTCTCCGATCTCGGCTACACGGGATGGGTTGAGTTTCCCGACAGGGAAATCTACGCGGTGAACTACATCATGGACGATGCGCCAAAGGCGCAGATCCGGGGCTACTCCTTCCGTGAGGAGGATTTCTGATGGGTCTCCCGTTTCGTCTGATCGCCGCCCCATTCACTTCGATGCGAAGTCCGTTAAGAGCACTCAGCGATGAGGAAACCCACGAACTGAGCGGCTCCCTTCGCAAACTGGGATTTCTAAAATATTGCACTCCCTCCCGCTGAGGTGCGGGAAAAGAATTTCTCCACTGGATCAAGGAGGCCCTGCATGAAAAAGCACCCGTTTGCGGCAGAATTCCATCGAGGAATGAAGATATGTTATCCTGCCAACGGCTGGCGTGAAGGCCTGCCGCTTGGAAATGGTTCGCTGGGTGCGCTCGTCTATGGTCGTCTGGCCCGAGAAGTGATTTTGTTGAATCACGAGCGGCTTTGGAGCGGCGGCAAAACATTGCCTGTTCCAGACATCTCGCGGCGTTTGCCGGAGTTACGTCAACTCTTCTTGGAAAAACGCTATATTGAAGCCGACCGCTTTTACACCCATCTGCTCAAAGAAGCGGGCTATCAGGCCAAAGTGGCCAGTTACCAGCCCGGCCCGGACTTAATTATCGAGGAGGAGCAGGAGTGCGGATTTAGTCATTATTCGAGAAGATTGGATTTTGAGACTGGCGAAGCGACGATCACATGGCGGGAGGAAAATGTGGAATGGGAGCGGCGCGCCTTTGTTTCCCGGCCCGATTCGATGCTGGTGGTGCGATTGTGCGGAAATGCGGGTCATGTCAGAAAACGGAAGATCCGCTTGCGGGAGCATTGTGATTCGCGGGATCCCATCGGTTCTGATGTAAAGACGGAGTCGGCTGTGTCCGACGGGATGGCGGCATTCTGGTGCCGGATCGGGGGAGATTGCAGCTATGGCGCGGCAATGCGGGTGATTGCGCCCGGCAGCCGGATCATTCCGTGTAGAGATGAGATGGAAATCGTGGGGGATGGCGATGTGACCCTCATGATCTCATTGGCTCCATTTTTACAGGACATTGGGGAAGTCGGCCCGCTGGCGCAACGATTGGAAGCCTGCACGCAGGACTACCCTTCCCTGCTGGGACGGCATGTTCCGGGACATAAAAAACTTTTTCAGTCCATGGTATTGGATCTCAAGTGTTCGCGTGAGGAGCGGCAAACTTCGAACGAGAAGTTGCTTTTGGAGGCTTATGCCGGTCGTATGGGACGCGCCCTTGTGGAAAAAATCCACGATTTTGGCCGCTATCTGCTGATTTCGAGTTCCCGCCCCGGCGGGTTGCCCGCCCATTTGCAGGGGCTGTGGAATGGCGATCATGCTCCGGCCTGGTGCTCCGCCTATTTCAACAATGAAAATATTCAAATCAGCTATTGGCAGGCGCTGCCGGGTAATCTTGCGGAAGCCGTGCTGCCGGTCTTCGACCTTTACGAAACGCTGCTGCCCGATTTTCGGGAAAATGCGCGGAAATTCTTTGGTTGCCGGGGGATTCTGCTGCCTTTGTATTTGAGTCCGGACTGTGGATTGCAGAAGGATCTGCAATCCCATGTTCTTTACTGGACCGGCGGAGGCGCGTGGCTTTCGCAGATGTATTTTGATTATTGGATGCATACCCGGGACCTTGATTTCCTGAACAAAAGGGCCTTTCCATTTATGCGGGAAGCCGCCGGGTTTTATGAGGACTTTTTGGTAGAGGACGAATCCGGGCGCTTGAATATATTTCCCGGAAATTCTCCGGAGAATTGCCCGATTGGAGACAACTGGAAAACGGGGGATGTGAGGGCCTGCATGAATGCCACAATGGATTTCGCCTTGGTCAAAGAATTGTTTTCCAATCTTGTGTCGGCCGGGAAAGCACTGGGCCTGGCCGAACACCAGACCGGGAAATGGCGGCGGATGCTCGAAAAGATTCCGCCCTACCAGGTTAATGAGGATGGGGCTTTGAGGGAGTGGATGCATCCGGATTTCAAGGACAACTATTACCACCGCCATCTGTCTCATTTGTATCCCCTCTTTCCGGCGCATGAAATTACCCGGGAAACAGAGCCGGGATTGTTTCAGGCGGGCATCAAAGCTTTGGAAAAGCGTCTGGCCGTCGGTCTTGGCGAACAATGCGGTTGGTCTTTCGCCCATATGGCCAATATCCACGCAAGAACAGGAAACGGCGAGCGGGCATTGGAGTGCCTGGGACTGCTCGCGAGATCGTGTCTCGGAGCCAATCTTCTGACATATATCAGCGACTGTCGTGACATGGGGATCTCCATGCGGTTGGCTCCGGAACAACCCCCTCCGATGCAGGTGGACTCCAACTTTGGCTGCACTGCCGCCATTTTGGAAATGCTTGTCTACTCCATGCCCGGCTATCTCAGAATTCTTCCCGCTTTGCCCCGCGACTGGCAGCATGGTGAGGTGCGGGGTATTCAAGGACGTGGCGGAATTTCAATCGACTTATCGTGGAATACGAAGATTGGCAGCCTGGATGCCCGCCTAAAGGCCACTTCGGACGGAACCTGGAAAATTGTGACGCCGGCGGGATTTGTTTTGCAAGATGCCCATAAGCCGGGCCGCGCTGCGGCTCATTCTGATCCGATCACAGTCGAAGTCTGTCTTGTTAAAAATACGGTTGCATCTCTGAAGTTTATGTCGGGAACATAAATCCCCTATGAACGCCAGGCTGAAAGAACTGTTATCCCACCTCGCCGCGACACTCACCCTCGAGCGCGAGCGGGAGATTGCGGCTCGACATGAATGCACCCTGCGCCACGAACCAGTGGACCGCCTGCCGCTGATCACCGTTTACCCGTTTCCATCGCAGTGCCAGTGGCAGCCCTTTCCGCATCGGGAAGTATTCGACGATCCCGAAAAGATGCTCTTTAACGAACTGCTCAGCGCGTGGGGCACGAGCATCGTTCATCGCGCACAGGTGGGCGACGACCTGCCCGCCACTATCCGTGCCGACTTCGGGACGGTGCTGGTGGCATCGGTCTTTGGCTCGCACGTTGAGCAGCTTGGGGATGATCCGCCGTGGGCCGAGCCTCTGGCTTCACGCGAGCAATTGGTCGAGGCGATGAGGCGAGGTCCGGTCGGGTTGGATGACGGCTTGCTGCCGCGTGTCGTCGAGCGGCTGCGGGTTTTCCGCGATCTGCTTGATCAATTTCCGCCGCTGCCGGAGATCATCAAGATCACATTGCCTGACTTGCAGGGGCCGCTCGATACGCTCGAGATGTTGTGCGGGTCGGAGCTTTACGCCGATCTGGCAGAGGTGCCGGAGCAAGTCGCGCCGTGGCTCGATACCGTGGCCGCCGCGCAGGTCGCCATTGCCCGCGCGCTCCAGCCGCTGGTGAACGACGGCACGGACGGGTTCACCCACCAGCACGGGTTTATGATTCACGGGAACGTCCTCATCCGGGACGACTCGGCCATCATGCTTTCGCCCTCGATGTATTGCAAACAGATCGCGCCGCACGATGAGCGCGTGTTGAGTGAACTTGGCGGCGGGGGCATCCACAGTTGCGGCAAGTTCATGCACAACGTCCCCGGATTGCTTGGTGTTCCCTCATTGCGGTGTCTCGATTTCGGCCAGTCCCACATGAATGACGTGGATGCCGTCTATGTTCAGGCGAGGGTCCGTCGCATCGGCTTGGTCCGTGTGCGCGTGATGCGCGAGGAATTGACAAGCGGATCGATCCACCGCCGGTTCCCGACCGGCGTCACCCTGCTTTATCCGGCCACCTCGATCGAGGAGGCGCGGGAGGTAGTCGCCGCATATCGAAAAACCGCCGGATAACACGACTCAATCCCTAACCTGAAGTTCCCCGGCGGAAGGCCTGAAGGGCCGAGAAACGTAAGCGTCATGCGGCGGGGCGTCCGCTTTGTTGCGAGATCTGGCCGGGCAACACGTCCGACGCCAAGAGCCTGGTTCCGGTGATCGAGCGCATGAGGGCGAAGTTCCGGGTGGCGCACAGGATGCGGGCATGCGTGTTGACGAAGGGCTTGCCCTGATCGGTGTAGAGTTTGAGCGGCAATCCCCGCGCAAGACGACCTGCTTGAGGCAGTCCAGGCAGCTGGCCGTGTCGCCGGCCAGGTAGTAGGCGGCATCCGGGATGAGCCGGCTGTGGTCGTCGAGGATCACGCAGAGTTGCGTGGACAGGACGCGCCCATCGGAGGTGCGGAGCGTCGGTCCGCAGGCGAAGCCACCATCCACAGGTCGTTGGGCACGGGGGCCTCGAAGGCTTTTGTCGGGCCGCTCAAGAGCCGTCCGGCTTTAATGCTGCGCCGGTCGTCTCCGCTGGTTTTCAGGAACGGCACGACCGAGCTGAGCGAGGGCAGCCCCGCCCGTGGTCCTGCCAGTGCCGGTAGAGCACCGAGAGCGCCGTGTCCGGGTCTCTTGGAGACCGGTGACGCTTACGATCCACAGACCGGTTTCCTCGTTGATCGCGTCTTTGCCCTCGGGCGATGAGCACCCGCAAAGCGCCTTCCATCCAATGACGCAGTGGAATTCCGCTACCCCTTTGCAATCTCACCGTCTCTGCGTGAGGAATCGCAGGTCCGGAATTTATGGAAATCGCTGCTAGCGGCGGGCCGCCGTCATCCGGCTGCGGCGACGGATCCCGTAGAGAACGAATGCCGCTCCCATGACAATCAAGACTCCCGTCTGGGGCTCGGGAACCGCTGTGACGACGAAGGAATCCATCAAAAAGAGAGGAGATGATCCCGATCTGGATCCTTCCGTATAAAATCCCACCCCCTGGATGTCGGTGAAAGTCGAACCCAGCGTGGTATATGAACCGGGTGTGGCGGAAAACACACTGGAAGTCGGCGGGGTCCATGCTCCCCAATTGGCTGCGTTCGGGTTGGAGAGGGTGAACAGTTGAGCAGAACTGCCCACGGAGTTTTGGGAGAGAGTAGAGTAGGGAGATCCTGACGGGATGAGAGGCACGAGGCCAATGACCGCCAAGGGGGACTCCCCCTCATCGAACCGGACGTGCGGGTTTCCCGCATCCGGCTCTCGGAGTGCCGTTCTTCGGTT